>OZSS01000391.1_pt1 | contig 20729 bp, 16 predicted proteins | sample 1779911 | NCBI WGS metagenome assembly OZSS01 (sample SAMEA2603589, study PRJEB24840) | metagenome | biome: Water; feature: Photic zone; material: Seawater sample | place: Mediterranean Sea | collected 2013-11-12 | depth 10 m | reverse complement strand
TAAATATCATCTGGTATCATATGCTCATTTGCTTTCAGACAAGCAAATCCTGTTTCCAAGTTTTCGCGAACCGTCAACATGGGGAAAATAAATCGCCCTTGGGGAACATAGGCCACACCTGATTTAGCCAAAATATCTGCCCTGCTATTGGTCACTTCTTTATCGCCCAAACGGTAAATCCCGCTAGAAGAAGCATGCGTTCCTGAAAGAACTCTTAAAAGAGATGTCTTTCCAACCCCGTTAGAGCCCATAATACAGGTTATTTGACCAATCTGAGCCTCAATAGAGACACCATATAATATCTGAGATGAGCCGTAATGCAGGGTTATGTCCGTTGTCTTTAGCATTTTCATCGCCCCAGATATACTTCAATCACTTCTTGATTTTGGGTAACAAAATCTATTTGCCCCTCCGCTAGTACTGCGCCTTCATGTAACACAGTAACACGGCATTCTAGCTGCCGGATAAACTCCATATCATGCTCTACCACAACAACAGCACGACTAAGGGCAAGCTCTCTTAGCAAGCGTACAGTTAATGCTCTCTCTGGTGCAGTCATGCCTGCAGCAGGCTCGTCAATTAACAGCAATTTGGGGTTCTGCGCCAATAGCATCCCGATTTCAAGCCATTGTTTTTGTCCGTGACTTAGCTCTCCTGCAAGGATATCCATTTTTTCATTTAAGTTTATCTGAGTTGCGATATTCTGAATTTTCTCATCATCTTTCGAATTTTGTTTATAAACCAACACTGAAAAAGGGTTTCTGTTATTACTAAGCGCCATTAGCAAATTGTCATAGACTGTCTGGGTTTCAAAAACGGTTGGTTTTTGAAATTTTCTGCCAATTCCCAGCTCGGCAATCTGTGCTTCGGACTTGCGCAATAATGACACGCCGTTAACGCCCCACCGCACATCACCTGAATCAGGCCGGGTTTTGCCAGTCACAATATCCATGAACGTGGTTTTACCAGCGCCGTTTGGACCTATTATTGCCCTTAATTCTGTTGTTTCGATTTCAAAGCTCAGCGCATTGACGGCTTTAAAGCCATCGAAGGAAACAGTGATATTATCAACGTGAAGTAAATTCATGCTCACTTACCCTCTTTTGATGAAAAAAGATCTATCATGCCGCCAATACCCTTTGGGGCATATAAGGTGACGGCCACAAAACTAAACCCAAGAAAAACAAGCCACCAATCGGTCCATTTAAGAACGGTAAAACCAAGATTTATATCAGGTGCCTGACCCCCGGTAAGATAACTAGAAAGCAGCGATACAAAAGCAGCACCAATGACCGCACCATATAATCGTCCGCGCCCACCAATAGCAACCCAAACCGCAAGATAGATAGACGCAATCGGTGCTAGCTCAGCTGGATTGATAATGCCTGCCTGCGGGTAGTAAAGAGCGCCTGCCGCTGCAGCTATAATCGCTGTCAGGGTAAATACAAACAGCTTATAGCTTTCTACATCATAGCCAAGAAAGCGTATTCGCGCTTCATGATCGCGGATGCCACGTATGATATTACCTAGTTTGCTAGACACAAAAAGATAACTCAGTAAATAGATAATCCCCAGTGCAAAAGCACTCGCTATAAAAAACCAGATAGAGATATAAGCTTGGGATATATCATCCATACCAGGGAGATTCTGCAATCCTGACAGACCATTATTGCCTCTCAAACCGCTATCATTCTGGAATAAATACAATGCCAGCGCGAGTGTCATTGCCTGTGTCAAAATTGATAAATATACGCCATTAACTCTGGAGCGAAAAGCAAGCCAGCCAAATATCAGAGCTAACATACCAGGGATAATGACCACCATCGATACTTGCAGCCAAAAATTATCTGCAAGCGCCCAAATAAAGGGTATTTCAGCACCGCCGACAACCCCGAATATCTGTGTTCCAACTGCTTCACTAATTTCCGTATTCGTTAAAGGCAGTGCGATATTTTGGGCGGCTTCCAGAACAATTAGCTTTGTTCTTTCGAACATAAGCCACATTCCTATCATGTAGCCGCCAAGGGCAAAAAACGCGAAATGGCCAAGAGATAATATGCCACAATATCCCCAGACTAAATCCATAGCAATGGCAACAATACATAAACACATGGTTTTACCAAGTGTTTTAACAAAGCTTGTTGAAATAATCCCGATGCCAAACCCTTCTGCAAGAACCACCACGAGGATTGTAAATACGGCAAGTAATCCCAGAAAAATAAAAACAGAGGGGTTTCTGATTAGGAATTTAGTAAATAGCGTGTTTTCCATTTTCTCAATCCTCTGCTGCTCTGCCTTTAAGGGCAAAAATCCCTCTTGGCTTAAATTGAATAAACAAAATAATAAATATGATCATATAGGTCTGAGCCGCTAGGGTATTGGAAGGGTTGAACCATTCTATGCCCTTCTGCAATGAGCCTATCATTGCTGCTCCTGCAAGCGTCCCCCAGATATTTCCAACACCGCCGACAACCACCGTCATGAAACTCTGCACGATATAATCAGATCCAAGCTCAGAAGTAACCTTAGAGAATAAGCCTATCGCAACGCCGGCAATTCCAGCAATGCCAGAGCCAAATCCAAATGTGAGCATATTTATGCGCTCAGGATTTATGCCCATGCTTGCAGCCATTGCGGGGTTTTGGGTTACAGCCCGTGTTTCTAGGCCAAACCGCGTGCGTGTCATCACATATAATAAAAGACCCAAAAATAACAAACCTAAAACAAAAATGGCTATTCTTATGTTGCTTATCGCTAATACATCATTAACAACAAAAGCCCCATCAAGCCATGAGGGTGAGGTTAGCGGCCTTGCTTGTGTTCCAAAAATATTCTTGGCAATCTGCTGAAGGGCGATGCTTATCCCAAATGTCGCTAATAATGTTTCAAGTGGGCGTTTATATAAATGTCGTATAACCACTCTCTCCAATAATACGCCTGCAAAAAATGTCACACAAAATGCCGCTGGTATCGCCAATAAAATAGAAACTGTGTAACTAGGGATAAGCAGCTGTATTACGTATCCGGTATAGGCTCCCATCATAATAAATTCGCCATGCGCCATATTAATAACCCGCATCACGCCAAATGTAATGGCAAGACCAATTGCCGCTAAAAAATAAATAGAGGCAAGACTTAGCCCATCAAGCGCAAGATCTAGCAATTTAAATATTAACACCTTGCCGTTAATAACAGATAAAACCTCGCTTGCTGCATTGGTAATCCGCTTCGATGGATTATCATACACAGCATAAAAAACATGGCCCGCAACAGCCAACTCAATAGTTTGAGCACTTATTAAAGCTGGCAGATTTTTTTCACTGGCAAGGAAGGTATAAGCCATATCTCGTGCCTCTTCTGTATTCAGCTCAACTACCTGAAATTCTCCAACCCTGCCATCTATAATATGGCTGGTAAGGCTCTCATCACGCATCTGAGGCGTGATTAATGGTTTTGCATATCCAATATCAACTAACATCTGATAGGCCGATAAAAGGGTTAACTCAGGCTTTTCAGATGAGAAAAGATTGAGCCTACCAGCACTGCCATCCGCGTTTTTCACAGTCACGTCTGGTATAATAATTCTAGCAATATTAACACTGTTATCTGTCTGCTTGCCGACCTCCACCCTACTCGATAATAAAGGGTTTAATGCTGCCCTTGCTTCAAGCGATAAATTATCGCGCAGGCTAAATATCGCATTTTCAATTTCATCTTCATTTTCGCCGTGGGTAATAGAAGCATAGATATAGGCCTGCTCCATTCGTGTTTTAAGTTCCTCGTTGCGTTCAGCGGCTATCGCATTTTTCAGCGGCTCCAGATGTGACGATTTGATATCTCTGATTAACGTATCAAGACCTTCTTGTCTGTCTTGTATATTCTCACTTGCCAGCAAAACTGGGACCAGCGCACTTGCTATTTTAGCGCGCACACCGCTATTAGGCTTTATCTGCTTTACGTCTTTAGAGAGGCGTGTTCCTAGTTTCTCATCCGTAACAGCGTCAGAGATATTTACTATTTTTTTTGCCATCTTCATTTTTTCCAGTGGAATCCACCCGAATAATTCTCGAAGATTCCTTAATGAAAAACAGCTCTTTATTTTTCCAACCTATTAGGAAATCAGCCGCAAGCCTAGTACCGTAGCTTTGAATTTCTGCCAATACAGGGGCGACTGTTTTTGAGGAGCTCTTTTGAATTAGAGCTGCATTTTTGTTTAGAATCTCAATAAATTCGGAGGAAGCTATTGCCCGTTGAGGTGCTGTTAAAACGCTCAAGACAAGCAAAAAAGAGAAGAGCAATCTTATCATGGTTTATAATCCTGTCGGAGACATCCCATTATTTGATGTCTCCGACTATCTATTTAAAATATCTTTACGAATTTAGGTAATGATTACGAAAAAATTAATAGATGGATTTCATCTGAATACAAGTACTTGTCTCCGTATTATACATACCGCATCCAATATCTTTCCAATCCGACATTAGAACTGCTGACTCAGGTAAAAAATCTGTCCATGCATCGCCAGGCACTTCTTCGGTTTGGCTGATTATATCAAATTGACCATCTGCTTGGATTTCGCCAATAAGAACCGGCTTTGATAAGTGATGGTTTGGAAGCATTTCTGCCATACCGCCTGTCAAATTTGGCGCTTTAAGACCGTACATTGCCTCTCTTACCGCATCAACGTCAGTAGTTCCGGCCTTCTCAACTGCCTGAACCCACATGTTGAATCCAATGTAATGCGCTTCCATAGGGTCATTTGTTACGCGCTCATCACCCATTTTTGCTTTGAAAGCAGCGATAAATTCTTCATTCAAGTCAGACTCAGCCGATTGGAAGTAGTTCCACGCAGCTAAATGGCCTACAAGATTTGTTGTGTCTAATCCAGAAAGCTCTTCTTCACCGACCGAGAATGCAACAACTGGGATATCATCTGCAGATACATCTGCAGCCGCTAGCTCTTTATAAAAACCGACATTGGCATCACCATTGATGGTTGAAATAACACCCACTTTTTTGCCATCTGCTCCAAGAGCCACTACGTCAGCCACAATCTTTGACCAATCTGAATGTCCAAACGGCGTGTAATTTACAAAAATATCGGATTCTGAGATTCCTTTATCCTTTAAATATTGCTCCAGAATTTTATTTGTCGTCCTTGGATAGACATAGTCTGTACCCAACAGCGCGAACTTCTCGACTCCAAGCTCATCTAGAAAATAGTCCGTTGCAGGAATGGCCTGCTGGTTTGGCGCAGCTCCTGTGTAAAAAACGTTTTTGGAGCTCTCTTCTCCCTCATATTGGACAGGGTAGAAAAGCAATCCGTTTAATTCTTCAATAACGGGCAAAACAGACTTTCTAGAAACAGACGTCCAACATCCAAACATTACGTCTACGTCAGACACTGTTAATAATTCGCGGGCCTTTTCTGCAAAAAGCGGCCAATCAGATGCAGGGTCTACTACAACAGGTACGAGCTTTTCGCCTAGCAATCCGCCCTTAGCATTCTGTTCTTCAATTAACATCAACATCGTGTCTTTCAATGTCGTCTCACTTATCGCCAGAGAGCCTGATAAGGAATGCAAAATACCTATCTTAATTTCAGCAAAAGCTTGGCTTGCGACCGAGCACATAATTGCACTAGCTACAATTATATTTTTCATTATATTCTCACTTTCTTAGTTAGAGCTTGTTAGGGATTTTTATTTTTGCGACTACAAAAATTACTAAAATTGAAAACAAAAAGCGGTGAGACTGAATACTGCTAAATATAACTATCTGCGATGCATTTAATGCACTGCTCTTGCTTGAGAACAGAAAAATCGTCCGCATTGTAGAAAAAAAACCGCAAAATTTGAAGGTTTTATCCTCATCTAACAAAATGCTGGGATCAATTTTAGTCGGTTATATTCGACTATTTCTTGGAATAATACAGGAGATTTTTTTACTATTTTAGTTTTTCTGGCACGATTATCATCTATTAAATAAGATTAATTTTTATTGTTTATCATAATTGTTTAACGTCATAGAAGATTGGCTATTTTGTGCTTCGCCTACCGCGAATTAGATAATAACATATCCTCAATAATATGTTTAAAAGAGGTATAATGGAATGTTTCGCCGACTAACTCACCTTGCCCTCGAACATAGTCTAAATGCGGCCTACCAAGCACGATTAAATCAGCGTGGCAATGTTGCAGAGGGTGTTTTTTGGCGCAATAAATCTGCACAATTTGCGAGGTTTGATTCTCTTTTGCAACAGGTTGGGCACGCTTCCCTACATCAAAATACAATCATTGCTGATGTGGGATGCGGCTATGGCGCCTTATATGATTTTATAAAAGCAACTCCAAAATATCAGCACCTATTATATACAGGCGTCGATATAAATAGCGCGATGGTTAAAGCGTGCAAACAGCACTTTCCCAAAGAAAAAAACTTGTTTTCAATTGGCAGAAAGCCAAGGCAAATGGTGGATTTTAGTTTGTTTTCTGGAACCTTTAATTTATGTCATATAAACAAAACCAAACTCTGGGAAGAGTACATATTCGATAACCTGCATCAATCATGGCAACTTAGCCGATATGGTATTACGCTCAACCTGCTTTGCGATAAACAAAGTCATATCAGAAACCAAATATACTACGCTAATCGTGCCCGCTTTATTGAGAGCGCACGCCATTTATTTGGCCCAACTTATGCAACCTCTACACCTCAGGTTACAGGGGATGTTACATTTATCATTTTACGAAAATAGATGCTCGATTAGAATGGCGCCGATTAGGCATTTAGCGCTAAATAACGCTCTTAGAGAGCCGCACAAATGAGTGATTCTTAAAAAGTTAGTGCGTAATATCAAACTAAATACTAGGTTGTATGATACCATTGATGCATTTTTTGCACTAGGTTTCGTTAATTTTAGCACTTTATGTGATGTGTTTATTTCTTCTAACTGACTACAAATAAGAAAAAATGCGGAATAGATTATGTTTGATGAGATGATGAGCGGTAAGGGAGAACTTCCAAGAGACCCTTACAAAAATTTATCTTCTTGGCTGTCTGAACAAGACCACAGACAATTATTACAAAAATCCGCGGTGGCAGAAAAAATTTTTCGGCGAATTGGAATCACCTTTAACGTATATGGCAACAAAGATGAGCAAGAACGCTTAATTCCGTTTGATATCATACCAAGAATTATTCTAGAAGAAGAATGGCGCCGACTTGAAAAGGGAATCATCCAGCGGGTTACAGCGATTAATGCATTTCTAAGCGATGTTTATAATAAACAGGAAATCGTAAAGGCTGGTATTATCCCATCAGAATTAATCAATAATAATCGTGCTTTTCTGCCTCAGATGTGTGGATTTAAGCCACCAGGCAATATTTATACTCATGTGGTTGGAACAGATATTGTTAGAACAGCTGAACATGATTTCTTCGTTTTAGAGGATAATGCAAGAGTGCCTTCAGGCGTATCCTATATGATTGAAAACCGCGCAACAATGCAACATATGTTTCCCGAATTATTTGCAAATCACAAAGTTAAACCAATCAGAGATTACCCAAAACAGCTTTTTGATTGTTTGACAAAGTCAGCAAGCAGATTAAGCGCAAATCCTACAATCGCAATTCTTACCCCTGGCATTCATAATTCTGCCTATTATGAACATTCGTTTTTGGCTGATGAAATGGGCGTTGAATTAATTCAAGGATCTGATCTAGAGCTAGAAAATGGCAAGATGATTATCCGCACGACGGCAGGCACGCAAACGGTAGATGTGATTTATCGCAGGGTAGATGATGCGTTTCTAGATCCCTTATCCTTTAACCCTGACAGCGTTTTAGGCTCCCCTGGCATATTTGATGCTTACCGAGATGGGCAAATAATGATTGCCAATGCACCGGGTGCTGGAATAGCAGATGATAAAGCCATTTATTCTTATATTCCTGAAATTATAAAATTTTATCTAGGTGAAAAGGCGATATTGAAAAATATTCCAACTTGGCGCTGCTCTGAGAAATCTAATCTCTCCTATGTTGTTGAAAATTTGAGCGACCTAGTTGTAAAAGAAGTTCACGGGTCTGGAGGCTATGGAATGTTGGTGGGCCCAACCGCCAGCGCCCGCGAAATAGCGTCCTTTAAGCGAAAGCTTCTAAGTAATCCTGATAATTACGTTGCTCAGCCAACCTTATCTTTATCAACTGTGCCAATATTAACCAAAGCTGGCCTCGCGCCGCGTCATGTGGATCTCAGACCCTTTGTGCTTGTATCACCTGACGGGATCAAAGTTACGGCTGGCGGTCTTACCCGCGTTGCCCTCAAAAAAGGTTCTCTGGTTGTGAATTCAAGTCAAGGTGGCGGAACAAAAGACACATGGGTGCTGGAGACCTAAATGCTTGGAAGGCACGGAAATAATTTATTCTGGATGGCGCGCTATCTTGAAAGAAGTGAGAATAATGCAAGGCGTATTCAAGCAACACTCCACCACGCATTATCTAACAAAGATGAAGACCAAGAAGAATGGGGCTCAATTGTCGTTGCGAGCGGATATGCCGACATATTTGATAGTTTTTATGAAACCAAATCCATGTCTAATGTCATCAACTTTCTACTTCGGGATAAAAATAACCCCAATAGTATTGCTGTTTTAATGACTGCGGCAAGACAGAATGGCCGTTCGGTTAGAACTTATCTTACCCAAGAAGTATGGCAATCCCTAAATGAATGCTGGATGAATTGTGATGCCTCATTGAAACGTCAGGTCAGCATTCAGAACCTTCCTTCATTATTAGAGGATATTGTTAAAGGTAGCTCAATGTTCCGCGGCGCCCTATATGGCTCGATGCTTCACAATGATATATTCAACTTCCTACGCCTTGGCACATTTATCGAGCGTGCCGATAATACAGCAAGAGCAATTGATGCTAAATATCACATGCTATTACCAACCGCCTCTATAATAGGAGAGCGAGAAGATAAGGCACAATGGGAGATTATATTGCGCTCGCTTTCGGCTTGGCGCTCTTTTAATTGGCTCAAAACTGGGCGATTAAACCCGGGCGAAATTGCTGACTTTCTGATTTTTGATAAAAGAATGCCACGCTCGATTTTATTTTGCTCCAAGGAAATAAAAACAAACTTAACAGATTTAACCGAGCTTTATGGAGGACAGTATAAGTCACTGGAAATAGCAGATGATTTTTACACTGAATTAAGACAAAATGCTAAAATAGATATAAACAACATTGACTTAAGAGGGTTGATATCAAATCTGTTATATAAAAACAATTCAATAAGTCAGCAAATAACCCACGACTTTAATCTAAATTGACCATGCATTACTCAATCAAACATCAAACTATCTTCGAATTTGAAGAAACACCGCGTTCTGTAATTCAAAGATTACATTTAACACCGCTATCTATTACGCATCAGAGGATTCTGAATTGGGATATAATAGTAGAGGGGTGCGAAATAGAGCTTAAAACACAAGATTATCACGGCAATCACATTCATTTGTGTAAGAATGACGTAGGCTCAAATAAAATTATTATCTCATCTGTTGGAAATGTAGAAGTTAATGATACTAACGGAATTATTGGCAAGCATCAAAGCCCAATACCACTTATCTTGTTTAACAGACCAACTATTCTATCCAAGCCAGGGACAAGAGTAAAAAAAATTAGGGATCAGATAAAACGCCTTCAAAAGAAAGAGGGGTTTGATGAGCTTACACTTCTTCATCAATTATCATCTCTTATCAGAGCGAATATCGCTTACCTAAAGGGGAAAACAACTACATCCACAACAGCAGAAAAAGCATTGGAATTGGGAGCAGGCGTTTGTCAGGACCATGTACATGCGTTTCTGAGCGTATCTCGTTTGCTTGGTTATAATGCGCGTTATGTAAGCGGATATTTAATGATGGATGAAACTATAATCCAAGAAGCAAGTCATGCATGGGCAGAAGTTTATTTAGATGCTATAGGCTGGGTAGGATTCGACATCTCCAACGGAATTTCCCCTGATGAGAGATATATCAAACTTGCAACGGGATTTGATTATCTTGATGTCATTCCATTGTCAGGCGTAAGACAGGGAACCGGCGAAGAGACAATTTCAACACAAATTGCGATTAGTCAACAATAATTTAAAGGATGTTTATATGTCTTATTGTGTAGCTTTAAAGCTGTCAGATGGAATGATATTTATGTCTGACACTCTTACAAATGGCGGACTTGATAATATCTCTCAATACCCAAAAACCTTTAGTTGGGGGATAGAAGGAGAGCGGCAAATTTTTCTTGCCACCGCTGGAAACCTTGCCACAAGTCAGGCTGTAATAAGCACATTATCAGAACAGACTAAAGTGCAAGATGAGCGCTCGCCATCTATCTTGCAAGCACCCACCATGTTTCAGGTTGCCAAAACCATTAGTGAAACACTTGCACAAATTATTGATGTAACAACCAAAGGTCAACAAATGGGAGAGCGCGCATTTTCGGCAACCTTTATTTTAGGGGGACAGATAAAAGGCGGCAGGGAGCGATTATATCTAATATATCCAGAAGGAAATTTCATCGAAGTTTCAGAAGAAAATCCATTTTTTCAGATTGGCGAAACGAAATATGGCCGCCCCATTCTAATAAGAGGGTTCGAGCCTAATATGTCGTTTGAAGATGCTATAAAATTACTAATGGTGTCATTTGATTCAACTATTAAAGCAAATTTGTCAGTCGGGCCGCCACTGGACATACATATATATAAAAAAGATAGCCTTGAGTCTGCACATGTAATAAAAATACACTCTAAAGATCCCTATTTTAACATGATCTCTAACGAATGGGGAAAAGCACTCAAAGATAGCCTTGCAACGCTACCAAGCTATAAATTTGATGCGGAAGAATAACAGAATTCAAAATCAAACATAAATTTGAAAAGTTAACGTAATTCAGTATGTTACATTAACCAATAAACTTAATTTTCAAGCCTTTTTATGCATCCATAACCTGCCGCTGTGCGTATAATTTAACAGATAGTACGGGTATTTTCCCTCATTTATGTAATTGGGTGGTAGTATTACTTTAAATGATAACGCATCCTATAAATTGGATTTCACCTGAACAAGAGGTGAAAACCCCTCCTCCTCATACATTATTTGCCTTTATCAGATGGTGCTTAACTGGGACCTATGCGGCATTAACACTGGCCGCGATTGCAAGCATTCTATCTGGCGTTGTTGAGACGTTTACAGCAGCGTTGATAGGGTATGTTATTGATTTAATTCTGGAATCATCCCCACAATCTTTATTTGCGGAAAAAGGGTTTTTGCTTCTGGCTGCTGTGGGCTTTCTGTTTTTGATCAGGCCAATTTTTTTCTTTTTCTCAAACTATATGCAATCCATTGTTATCAGTCCAAATATTCGCAGCTCAATATCTATCCGCATACATCGATGGACCCTTGGACATTCAAAAAGTTACTTTGATAATGATTTTGCAGGCAGAATAGCCCAAAAAGAAATACAAGCTTCGCGCTCGCTAACGGACGTAGTTGTAGAATTAATACATACGGTTCTTTTCGCATTAGCATCGGTTGCTACCTCCTTCTGGATAATCAGTCTGATTGATTGGCGGGCAGGCTTAATCGTGGTCATATGGTTTGCTGGATTTTACGCGATGATGGCGTTTTTTATGCCCCGAATCAAAATTACCTCATCTAAAAGAGCTAATGCTCAGGCAGAAGCAACAGGTCAGATTGTTGATACGGTGAGTAACATAAATCTTGTTAAGCTTTTTGCGAATTCAAAGCACGAGGATAGAGCTGCCATCGGTGCATTTGCAAACCTAAGAAAAGCGCTTATTATCTATGGTAACGAGATTGTTTGGTTTAGAACATGCATTTTGGTCTATGCCAGCTCGATTTTTGTAGCTGTCACTTTCTTTACGATATTTCTTTGGACAAACGGCTCTGCCACTCCGGGCGAGGTTGTGGCATCTGGCTCAGTTGCAATGCGCCTGATGATGATGGCAGGATGGGTGAGTTTTTCACTTATGGCGATATATACAAATCTTGGTGAAGTTGAAGATGCCATGAGAACACTAGCAGTTCCTCATGATATGAGTGATAGCAAAAACGCCAAAAAGCTTCTTTTACAAAGTGGTGATGTTCAGTTTAGTAATGTGACATTTGCGTATGGGCAAAAGAAAGGCGGATTAAAAGAGGTTTCACTTTCGATTAAACAAGGTGAAAAGCTGGGGGTTGTTGGCGCATCAGGTGCAGGTAAATCCACCTTAATTGCGTTGCTGTTGCGTCTTTATGATACTGAAAAGGGCGATGTACTAATTGATAATCAAAATGTGCGAGATGTCACTCAAGAGAGTTTGAGAAGTCACATTAGTGTTGTCTCGCAAGAGACATCCATGTTCAACAGAACGGCACGCGATAATATCATTTACGGCAGAGCAGATGCGACTGAGCAGGATATGATTGAAGCCTCGAAAAAAGCAGGCGCGTTTGAGTTTATCAAGGAGCTTGTAGATAATCAGGGACGCAAAGGATTTGATGCTTTTCTTGGAGAGCGAGGTGTCAAACTTTCAGGCGGGCAACGCCAACGTATAGCACTTGCACGTGCCATAATAAAAGATGCTCCAATTTTGGTTCTAGATGAGGCTACAAGTGCGTTAGACAGCGAAGTTGAGAGTGTAATACAGAGCGCACTGATGCATATTATGGTTGGCAAAACAGTATTTGCAATTGCACATCGGCTCTCGACAATTGCGCATATGGACCGAATTATTGTGATGGATGAAGGACAAATAATCGAACAAGGAACGCACAGCTCTCTTCTTGAACTTAATGGAATATATGCAGGTTATTGGGATCGGCAATCAGGCGGATTCTTGGGATTAGATGTTGCAGCTGAATAATGAAGGTAGCTCAACTGTTAACTCCCTAATATGGGTAAGCTACTATCGCATTGTACGATGATGTTTTGATGGCCGATTAGAGACTATGCAGGCCAGGTTACTATTCTATTCAGCTATGAAAATTTTGTGTGTCTAAAGATGATCGTTTTCTAATCTATTCCTATTTTTTTCAAACCAGTGCTTTAAGCTAATTATTCGATAAAACCAACGCTCATATTTTTTTGTTTTTATCAGATTATTCAGTGTGTTAAAATGTTTAGTAATTACATTATTTTCTTGAGTTAACAGCTCTAAAACTGTACTGTTAAATGGTCACATAACGCTTCGGGGCACACGGGTAATGGCCAGTATTAAGTTAGATAAAGTTAACAAATGGTTTGATGATAAACACATTATAAAGGATGTAACACTTGATATAAAAAGCGGCTCTTTTTCAGTCCTTGTTGGACCTAGTGGATGTGGGAAGTCTACGCTTCTAAGAATGATTGCCGGATTAGAAGATATCAATAATGGTACGGTGTCTATTGATGGGCTAGTTGTTAATGAGCTTGCGCCCAAACATCGAAGCGTTGCGATGGTATTCCAATCGTATGCGCTATTTCCCCATATGACTGTTTTTGAAAACATTTCGTTCGGTCTTACAATTGAAAAAAGACCAAAGGATGAGATTAAAGAGCGTGTTTTTGAAACTGCAAGAATACTGCAGATAGAAGAATTACTTAAAAGAAAACCCAAACAATTATCTGGCGGTCAAAAACAGAGGGTAGCCATCGGGCGTGCAATAATTAGACAGCCAAAGGTTTTTTTATTCGACGAGCCACTTTCTAATTTGGATGCGTCACTTCGAGTACAAATGCGGGTTGAAATAGCAAGGCTCCATGATCAAATTGGTGCGACAATGGTTTATGTAACACATGATCAAACTGAAGCAATGACGATGGCTGATGAAATAGTAGTTTTAGATAAAGGAGAGGTTTCCCAAATCGGGCCACCGATTAGTCTGTATAAAAAACCAGCCAATGAGTTTGTTGGCGGATTTATAGGTTCTCCAAAAATGAATCTCATTGATTCTAAAGTTTCCAAAAAATCTAAACAAGGTTTTGAAGTTGGTTTAATGAAATCGGTTAACCTTGCTATGAACGGGTCTCCTGATAACATTAATATCGGAGATGATATTCGAATAGGCATTCGACCAGAAGACCTTTGGGTGAATTCTGGTAAGTTCAAAAGCTGGAAAGGTAAAGTTATTATTGTTGAAAGACTCGGCTCTAGTACTTTTCTATATATTGATAAAGAGGGTGAACCGCTCATTGCGGAAATCAATGCAGAGAGCAACATCACTGTCGGCGATGAGGTCGAGGTCGGATTTGACCCTGAAAAATGCCATATTTTTAATTCTGATGGACAGATTGTCTCAGCTCATTAAATTGAGTATTTAAATATTTTGGGATGATAATCTAAGTAATTTCTATCATTTCCGTAAATAGAGTTCCCGCTTCAACAACAAGTCCAATTGCCCCTGATAAGAGAGGGCTATTTTTATCATCATACTCGAGAATAGACTTTGAATTCATTTTGCCCGTGATTACGCTACCATTAACGGCTAACTCTAGCTGGTAGGCTTTGTTGAGCTCAAATGTTTCTTGTATCTCGCGTAATATTGTGACGCCATCGAGCACTTTCACAAGCCTTAATATTCCTTTAGCTGTTAACTCCAACGCATAATATCTCTGTAATCCTTGCACTCTTGCTACAATTCCCCCTGACTTTCCAAGGTAAAATTTCACATCTGATGAAACGGTATAATCTGACCATTCAGATGACCCTGTGAGTATTAAACCCCTACCAAAATTATTACTTATTTTGAAAGCTGGCTCCCAGGATCTATCTGTCCAATGATCACATGCTTTAATCCAGCTTTTTCGCCACATGACTGCCGCTTTCCTATCTGGCACTTTCCCTCGCGCAAGCGGATTAACATGGTCTGGTCTATGGAATTTTGTAACAGGTTTTCCTGATATGTTGACATAATCAAGATATAATATGCCATCTATTTGATTTTTAGCAGAGATGATCTCTAAGCCTATTTCAGTTATGGGGAACGAGTCTGGAACTTCCACCTGCCAGTCTATCTTCTGAGTTTCACCAGGTTTGATTGTGATAATTTCTGCACCGTATGTTGTAAGTGCATCACTTTTGGAATAGGCATTCACAAAAAATCGAAATGAGCTTGGCTGCTTGTTGTTTATATCTGCTGTTACTTCAGAAGAAATTAGTTGGCCTGAATAGATTTGGGGGCAACATAAAAAGTTATAACTAAAAAATGTTTTTTTTGCCTCACCTGATAGCTGTTTTAATTCCTGCGGGAAAAAAGAGTTCGTAAATATTTTTCCACTTTCAGTTGGTGCCAGATTATACCTTATTTTAAGTGAACGGCTTCCAGCGTTACTATGCCCTTCGACGTTAGTTATCTCTAGAAATGAGCTATTAGATATTTGATTTAAAATAACTCCCCTCCACCCTTGAACAGAACCAGACATCTCAAAGTTATAGCGTGCACCATTTTTTGGTGGTTGAAATTCTATTCCTCGAATTTGGTTCGCAATCTTAATAATTTTATAAGATTCCGTCAGAGCATCTGTAATTGTCTGCGAGCCATCAGCGGTTGGACAATACATGATGTCACTAACCGGGCCCCGCCAATCTGTTCCACTATCAAAACTCTTTAAACCGTTTCTAATACCAATAAGACAGCCAACATTCCCAGAATTGCAATCTGTATCCCATCCAGCCGTATTTACAATATTCATTGTTTTATCAAAATCACCCTCACCATATAATAAAGAAAGAATAATCAATGCGTGATTTGGAATGATATGACACCCACCAGGATAGTGCTGATACCCGTATCGGTTTTCAATACACTGCCTTGTTTTCTTCCAATCTTTTTCTGATGAATACCATTCTTCAATATCACTTATCAGTCTGAAAATACTAGAATCCTGCGGAATAAGGGTTTTAGCGACTGATAATAGTTTTGATATATCGGTCTCCACAAATGCATAGGATTCCAGAGCAGCAACAATCTTTGCGCCATACACTGCTTCGCCATCATGACTAACGCTTGCCGCTTTTCCAGCAAGCACCGCTGCTTTTTCCGGGTCACCTGGACAAACCATTGCCCATCCATCGATAAAGATTTGTGCACCTATTTGCTCTGCAACCACTTTCCCATTTTGTGCGATAGAACCACTCTGGGGGGCAAAAATACCGTTCTTTAGATTTTGATAAGCTGTATGCTCTGATGACTCCCCAACACCGCCCCACCATAATATCGTCTCTTTCTCAACAATATAGTTTAGCCAAGTCTGGCCAATTTGCTTTGCCTCAATATCACGGTTAGATTCATAATCCTTCAAAGCTCTTAAAAAGGTGAAGGTTCCTGTAATGTCATCATCGGTTACAATCAAAGGCTTGTTCAGCTTGTCATTTACATAGTAATGCACCTCGCCAATTCTTTGCATAATAATATCATATGTCCATTGTTCGAATGGTCTACCAAGATAGACGCCTATTATCTTGCCAAGCACACCTGCATATACTTTTTCGTGATAAATACTATCAAGTTCCATAACTACCCCTTGGTTCCGCCACTCGTTAAACCAGCTATAAAATTTCTTTGAAACAAAATAAAAAGTATTGCTAGTGGTGCTGCCATCATTATGGAGGCGGCACTTATCAATGCATAATTTTCTTCTCTTCGATTCTGAAAAGAATATAAAATTGTTGAAATTGGCTTGAACTCTTCATTGTGAATAAATGTCACAGCAAATAAAAACTCATTCCAAACTGCTAGACTGACAACAAGCCCAGTTGTCAGGAAAACAGGCCAAGACAAGGGCAAAGCAACGCGTGTGAATAACTGAAAGGTGGATGCCCCTTCCACAATCGCTGCTTCAAATAACTCTCGCGGAAGTTGAACCATATAGCTTCTAATCAAAAAAACAGCAAATGGAGCATTCAGCGCACTGTAAATAAGGATAAGTCCAATAAAGGTGTTATTTAGATGGAGATTTTTCCAGATTATAAATAATGGCAGTATAAATAATTGGGCTGGAATACTGAGACCAACTAGAAGATAAATGCCTATCAAGATAGTAGCTTTTCCATTTGGGTTTAAAACAGCCAAACTAAATGCAGCCATGCTCGAGAATGTAAGACACATGATTAATGTTCCTGTTACAAGCAACAGCGAATTCATCATTACCTGCGCATAATTTCCAATTACAAATGCATCATAGTAATTCATCACTCTAACTGTTTCAGGAAAGCCAAGCGGATTTATGCCGAATTCCTCATCTGGCTTAATTGAGTTAAACACCAGCACCATTATAGGCAGAATGATGGTCAGTGCCAGAACCATTAAAATAATGTGATTACTAACAGCGCCTCTCAGCTTATTTTCAGAGATACGCATTATTTATATCTCCCAGCCTAATTTTCTTAGCGTCCAAAAAAACCCCAAAATAGTGAACACATAAACAAACATCAATGCCCCAACAGCAGAGGCATATCCAACATTCATATTTCTAAAAGCTTCAAAATACATAAAATTAGCAACGACTTCAGAGCTGTAGGCAGGCCCCCCAGAAGTGAGAATATAAACATAATCAAAGGCAGGGACAGACCAGATGATAATTATCAGAAAAGAAAACAAAAACATCGGTCTGATTGATGGAAATGTGACATATCGAAATGTTTGCCATTTTGAGGCACCTTCAATATCCGCAGCTTCATACAAACTTTCATCAACTTGATACATAGCTGTTATATAAATTACGACAAGGAAACCCCAAAAATGCCAACCATCTACAAATGCAACTGCATATAAAGAAGTCTCCTTGGTGGTTAGCGGCGATGTTGCTAACGACTCCCACCCTATATCTTTAAAAAAAGCAGCTAATCCATGAATGGGATGAAATAGATATTTCCAAATTAGACAATTAACGATGCTTGCCAAAATATAAGGGAAAAAGAAAACAAATCTGTAAAACATCTGAAATCGTTTTACCCCTGTTAGCAAAAAAGCGGCTAGAAGCGCCAAAGCAATGGGCACTGTTAGGAATAAACCAGTCCAGATTAAATTATGAGTGACAGCTTTTTTAAACACACGATCATCAAATAATTCCAAGAAATTCTCAAAGCCAACAAAATTAATTTTACCGAACCCATTCCAATCCGTAAAACATAGGGCAAGGCTTGATAATGACGGAATAGCCACCACAAGCAAATGTATAAACAATACAGGCGCCAGAAAAATCCAGCTTGTCATTTCTTTATTCGATAAGTTTTTCATAAGAACGATAAATGGAGCCCTAGAACGGCTCCATTCTTCCAATAGTTTTTATCTCGCTGCTATCGGCAAGAGTTCGTTATTCTTTCTTGCTTTTTCCCAGAGCTTTTGCTGTTCGCCCAGAAATTCTTCAACTGAGATATCACCAGCCCAAACTACTTCCATATCCTTCCAGATATGAGTTCCAGCTTCCGGCGGATAGTAGGTCCATGTTGTATACCCATAGTTGCCGTTACCTGTTCTTTCAGAAAAGTCTACGAGATAATCACGCAACTTTGGTTCAATATCACCTGCAAAGTCAGCTTCCTCATAATAAAGAGGCATTAGCCATTCACCAAAATTTCGGCTTTTGGTAAGTTCAATAATGGTGTCTTTGTTACTTAAAATCCAGTTAAGGACTTCAGCTGCCGCATCGGGGTTCTTACTTGCAGCGTTTATTGATAATGTTCCACCAACTGAAAGCTGATAGTTAGGCTCTCCGCCTTCCTCAGTTAGGATAGGAAGTGGTGCCCATCCCCAATCATCTGACTTATCATCGAGACCTGTTGCTATTTCAAAACCCCATGAACCAATTTGAAGCATTGCAGCCTCTCTGTTTTGGAATTGAGCCGAGAAATCATCCCACCCAACAGCATAGTAATTCTCAAGGCTTCCAGACCAGTAGCCAGCAAGCATATGCTTTTTAAGCAGTTCTAAAGATTCTACAAACTCTGGGTCCGTCCATTCTTTCTCACCAACCATTGCCTTATAAACGTTATCAGGGCCAGCTACAGTATTTAAATAGTTGCCTGCAAGATGCTCATGTGTCATTGGCCAGCCAGAAGAGCCATAAGCAAACGGATATAAACCTTGCTCTTGTATCTCAGCTGCTAGAGATTCATATTCAGCAAGATTAGTCGGAAGTGACCATCCATTTTCTTCAAACAATGTTTTATTGTAGAAATATAACATGCTTTCATAGTTTTTAGGTAATGAGTAAAGCTCATCTCTAAATACACCTGTGTTATAAGCCCATGGTAAGATTTTATCACTCCAGCCGAATTTTTCAGCATATCCTTCCAAAGATTTAAGGAAGCCACCTTCTACATATTTTGCGACATAAGTAGCACCAGAAGAACTTACTAAGTCAGGGCCTACGCCCGCTAGCAGTGCTGTCCTTGTTGTCTCGTTATACTCGCCTTCTTTAAAAATGATCTCTAATTCAATCTCATCCTGAGATGAATTAAAACCATCTTGTATATATTGCGTTAATGCTGCGTTTAAACCACTTCCCTCATTAGAATAATTCCACCAAGAGATTTGCGTTTTCGCAACCGCTGATGTTGAAAAAAGAAATGATGTGGTAATGATACCGTAAAAAATACTCTTTGAAATAACTTTCAATTTTTCCTCCCTTTGTTTTTCTACGCCGAATTTCGCCGAATAATCCTATACGGCTGTTTTATTGTCTGCCCATGTCCAATTACTTGTTTATTAAGACGTCCAATAATTAGTTTTGTAGCTTTTACTGCGCTATCTTCTTGGAACCTATCAATCGTGGTAAGTGCTGGTGTGACCAATTCTGCAGCTGGTATATTATCAAAACCAGTGACTGCGATTTGATCTGGAATAGACAATCCAAGTTTTTTTATAACTCTCATACATCCAATTGCCATCAAATCATTAGCGGCAACAATTGCGGAAGGAACGTGTCTTTTTGATAAGAGTTTTTGAAGCGCCATTTCACCGCCATTTTCATTAAACTCTTCTTCTAATTGGACGAATGGCTTAATACCAGCATCAGCAAGTGCCTTTTTATATCCTGAAACACGAAGATGTTGTGGCCCACCTTTTCCTGAAATCATACAGATGTCTGTGTGACCTTTATCAATAAGAAGTTGGGTTATCTCTTCAAATGCAGAATCATCGTCAACATATAGACTGTCAAAGAATTGCTGCGCTTGGGCTCTTGCGCTTGATTCAAGCCTCACTACCGGTATATTCAGTTCAGCCAATTCTTCAAAATGAGATGAACTAAGATTGAAAAACACCCCTACCAGTCCATCATACCTACCTTGCTTGGCAAGCTCTATATAATGCAATTCTCTATTTTTACTTCCATCGGTATTCAGCGTTACCACATCATAATCAGCAGCTTCGCATGCGCGTTGCACACCTTTTACAAGGGCTGGATAAAATGGGTTCGTAATATCAGGAATAATGCAGGCAAGAGTTTGTGTGCGGTTTGTTCGTAATGCTTTGGCAAAGCGATTTGGCTTATAATTAAGCTCCTGAGCAACTTTTTTGATCCGCTCTATTGTCTGAGACGGAATATTTAGCGCTGAAGACGGATTTAATGCGTTAGAAACAGTAGCTTGAGATACACCAGCCTTCGTTGCTACATCTTTTTGAGTGGCATTATTAAACCCCATTACACCAATTCCTTATTGGTTATACGTATTAGT
>OZSS01000389.1_pt1 | contig 20805 bp, 22 predicted proteins | sample 1779911 | NCBI WGS metagenome assembly OZSS01 (sample SAMEA2603589, study PRJEB24840) | metagenome | biome: Water; feature: Photic zone; material: Seawater sample | place: Mediterranean Sea | collected 2013-11-12 | depth 10 m | reverse complement strand
CTATTATATGTCTAACCTTTTTATCCTAATTGTTAGGGTGCGTGTCAAAGAGGGGAAGGTCAAAACGCGCAATTACTTTTTATAGAAAATCTGTTCTATCTAATTAGTGGATAAACAAAATAAAGAATTGCATTCTGAAAAAACTGACTCAACTGATATCAGTAAACCTTGGGATAAAGACAATCAGGCCTGGTGGGACTGGTACGTCAGTCTTGCGGATAACGACAAAGAAAAAGAGCCACTAATTCTCGCTGACCCATTACCAAATATCGCCATTCCTAGTGACGATGAGGTTATTTCCGAATTGTCGGAACCATATATTTTAACAAAAGATCAGATAGCTTTTTTTAGGGTAAATGGGTTCATTAAACTCAAAAAAGTTTTCTCTCCTGGGGCAGTAATGAAACTTCGAACTGAGTTAATTAATCTGCTAAAAAAAGAATTCAATGTTGATCCTGATACAGGGGCCCATGATCGATTCCTTAGTCTCGAAATGACTTGGCTCGATAACGCATTGCTGCGTGCCTATGTATTGTCACCAAGATTAGGTCAAATTTCCGCTGATCTGCTTGAAGTACCAGCAGTCAGACTTTATCATGATAATGTTCTCGCAAAACAAGCTGGCTGTGGTCGAACACCATGGCACTTTGATGACCATCACTTTCCCTTAGATACTAACGATGTTGTCACCGCTTGGGCACCAGCACAACCTATCCCGCTTGAGATGGGGCCGCTTTCTTTTGCTTATCCGCTTGATGTTCACAAAATAGTGAATTCTGTTACATTTGAAAAAACGGGAACTAATTATGATCGAGGCGTGAGTGAGGTTTTTGCTAAAAATAACGTTGCCGTAAATGAGACACCGTTCGAGTTGGGCGAAGTAAGTTTTCACCATAATTTAAATTTTCATACTGCTGCTAGAAATCGCACTAATCGTAGCCGTATAGCTTTGGCCAATACTTATTATAAAGATGGAGCGAAGGTAATGGATGCACCCACAATGGTATCGGGTGACTGGCAAAAATTCATGCCTAATGTTAAGCCAGGCGAAATCGCCGCCAGCCCCCTTAACCCCATCTGTTGGCCCGTTAATGATAGCCATGAATGAAATTAATAAAATTGAGTTATCTCAAAAATAGTCAAAATAATTAGTTGGCAGTCTTCTCTAAACCTTCAAAAGAATTAATTACAGATAGTGATGAGATGGGGATGAGCTCATCCTGGACTGATAGCCTAGCGCGCAATCAACACCCAAATAACACAGCACTACTTTCTCATTTAAAAAAAGTGCATCAAAAGCATCCGGGTTTTACGGAGAAATGTGCAAGTACCTGTCGGGATAACGCTGGACGTAATAGCTATGAATGGTTGGCTGAAGTTGTACCTAATATCGATAATACTCGAGTGCTTGATCTTGCTTGTGGATCAGGACTTTTGCTAAAAATTTTAAACGATAGGAATGCTAAGTTTCAACTAACAGGAGTTGATATGAGTTCCGATGAGTTAAAACTTGCTAAAGATCGTCTTTCTGAAAGTAAAGTTGAGTTAATTAAGTCAAAGGCTCAAGATTTGGAGTTTATAGGTTCTAATTCCATTGACGTAGTAGTCTGCCATTGGGCATTGACTCTAATGGACCCCATTTTGCCTGTGCTAAATGAAATACGTCGTATACTTTCCTCCGAGGGAATATTTGGAGCTTTAGTTGATGGACCAATGGGGGCAGCACCTGGATATAAAGATATTCACGATTTAATCTATGACTATGTTCAAGCTGAGATACCAAGTTATGGTAAAATAGAATTAGGGGATCCGCGCATCCGAGGAACAGAAACTTTAAGTAATCTTGTGCGCTCAACCTTTCCCGCGTCCGATGTCACAATTGAAACTAGCGTGGTTTCAATGGAGGGGCCTGTTACAGAAGTAGCTGAAACTGCTGCTGGGTTTTTTTATGCTGCATTTGTTTTGCCTCATGAGACCCATCAAAAAATGATTTCAGAATTATCCGAAATAATCTTACTACCTCAACAAAGCCAAGATGAATATAGAAAAGGACGATTTGCGATGCCGATTAATCGACTTTTAGTTTCTTCAGCCCCAAAATGAAAAATTTTTTAGATGAAGTAAGTCTGGGCTTAAAAAAAAGAAATAAAAAACTTAGTTCTAAATGGTTTTACGATTTTCATGGTTCAAAGCTTTTCGAAAAAATCACTAAGTTAGAAGAGTATTACCCCACTAGAACTGAAAGAAAGATTTTAAGAGATAATAAAATTGAAATTGCAAAAAAAATTAACAAGAAAGCTGTAATAATCGAACCAGGCGCAGGAGATATAAAAAAAATATCTATCTTTCTTGGTAGCTTAGACAAACCGAAAAAATATATCCCACTAGATATCTCAAAAGATTATATAGATCGGGTATCTCAAAACTTTAAAAAGAAGTATCCTAATATAGCCATCACCCCTATAGGATATGACTTCTCATCAGATAAAGAATTACCATTTAAAATTAACTCATCAGAAAATATCGTTATTTTTTTTCCAGGATCAACTATTGGAAATTTTGAAAAAAAGGAAGCAATACAATTTTTAAAAATGTTGAAAGTAAAATTTAAGGCCAAAAAAATCATCATAGGAATTGACTTGGTTAAAGATATTAAAACGCTAATTTCTGCTTATGACGATAAAAAAGGTATCACTGCCAGATTTAACAAAAATATTTTAAAAAGAATCAACACAGAATTAGGTGGGGATATCAATATAGATCTGTACAAACATCTAGCTATTTATAATAAATCAAAAGATAGGATTGAAATGAGATTAAAATCCAAAAAAACACATTATATTAAAATCCAAGGTTCACGTTATTTAATTAAAAAAGATGAGGAAATTCATACCGAAAATTCGCACAAATATACGTTAAAAAGTTTTAGTAATTTAGTTGTGAAAGCAGGATGGACGATTGATACAACCTGGTTAGATGATAAGAAACTTTTTAGCGTTCACTACTTAATATAAATGAACTCTCCTCCTTGGATAGAAGATGAAGATCGTGAGTAAATTTGTTTATGGCATTATTATGCTGGGCATTGGTTTTGTTATTTTTCTTTGGTGGACGGGAGATATTGAGTTCATTTATGGATATGGATTGTTATTTTTTTACACAGTTCAAGAACTAACAGGTGTGCCCGCTCCATTCACCCCCTTAATTCTAATATTTCTTGGGCTATTAATGTGGTTTATAATCACAAATGTTTATAGATTTTTTGATTTTTAATCTCAGTTAGAAACTTTCTCGCCTTAATCCTTATTCCAAGAAAATGCTAATCTAGAATTATATTTTCGTAAATCCTAAAATTTAACTAATGATCGGAATGATAATTATCGCAACGAAGAGCACTCCGAGACTAAATAGCAATCCGATTACAATTGAAGAGCTGGAGAGATCTTTTAATTCTTTAATTTTGATAGACAGGCCTAACGCAACAAGCGCAAACCCAAAGAGCGCGGAGACTAGTTGATGGTTCCAGGCAAGTATTTGATCCCAAATGGAAGAAGAAACCAATATCTGATCACCAATAGTTCGAATAAAAATAAAAAATATAAATCCATATACAAATAAAGGGATATTGTTTGATACTTGTTTTAACAAACCTGTTTGGCTAAGACTGTTCGATTGAACTTTGATAGCAAGATAAGGAATAAGCAAAGCCAGAAATAAATTTCTGATTAATTTTGTCAACGTAGCAGTTTCCAGAACATTAGAGTTTCCATTGAGATCAAAATGGATCAGAGATGCAGCGAGGACTTGACTTGTATCATGAATCCCCACTCCTAAAAATAAACCTTTAGAGATTTCAGAGGAAAAGAACCATTCCACAAAAAAAGGATAAGTAAAAACACCGATACTTCCCCATAACACAACAATTAAAACGGCGATAGCAATATCTTGTTCTTTGGATTTTAGGATGGATGAGGAGGCCATGATTGCGGTAACACCACAAACAGCTGTTCCAATTCCAATAAGAGTAATGAGCTCTTTTTCTTTAAAAAATATTCTCTGTAAGATTAGTCCTAAAACAAAGACTAATAAAAAAACACTCATAATGAGTGCTAGGGAGCTAAACCCTACATCCAAGACTTGAACGAAACTAATTTTTAAACCCAAAAAAATTATGGCTATTTGAAGAATATTTTTTTTGACGTAGTTGGTTCCTTGTACCCAGCTTGATGGAAAGGAGACTAAATTACCAATAATTATTCCTATTATAAGACACAATAGACTGACGGGTATTGCAGCAACGCCAATCATCTGTGCTATTGGCTCACTGATGAACAAAATAGCTATATAAATAGCGATAATTAATGATATCCCGAACCAAAATCCATTCATTTAGAAAGGAGTATCTTTTATTTTGAGGGTGTCAATCATCTTGCTTGAAACGTTGTTATACAAAAAAAGGATACCTGTGTAAGATAGAATTCATGTATTACGAATTTTTAGTGACTCATTTAGATGCACCTTTTTTATTATTATCGGCTGTTACTACGGGCCTGATTATTCGTATTTTTTATAACGCCTATATGAAATTGAAGCTAGCAATGCGGGTACTGACGTCTGTAATTTTATTTATCATCAACGCCATTATGATCGTCCCGGGTGTTGTCTTTTTATATCGATGGATCATGCTCTGCGGCATCTACCAACCGAGCGGTGCTTTTAATTATAGTAACGGCTGCAGTGGAGATGTTTTTAGTCTACTTGCTCCAGGGCTGATTTTACTGTCGTAAACATCTCATCGATCTGACTATCTTGAATAATCAATGGCGGTGAGAAAGCTAGCGTATCTCCATTCGCTCTCACCATTAATCCCATATCCCAAGACTTTTTCATGACTTCAAATCCTCGAGCACCCACAGCATTTCCTCTGGGTTCTAGTTCCAGGGCTGCAATCACACCAAGGTTTCTGATATCGACAATATGTTTGGTGCCTTTTAAAGAATGAGCAGCCTTTTCAATTTTAGGTGCTTGCTCACCCGCGTGCTCAAACAATCCCTCTTCTTTATAGATATCTAAGGTTGCCAAAGCGGCAGCGCAGGCAACGGGATGGCCGGAATAGGTGTAACCATGAAAGAGCTCAATCGGAGCATCTGCATTTTCTAACATAGACTCATAAATATAGTCTTGGACAATAGTAGCTCCCATCGGAATAGTCGCGTTGGTTAAACCTTTGGCGCATGTGATAATATCAGGTGTGATCCCAAAATAATCGGAACCTGTTGCTTTTCCGAGTCTTCCAAAAGCAGAGATTACTTCATCAAAAATAAGCAGAATATCGTGCTTGGTACAAATATCTCGTAGGCGTTGTAAATACCCTTTTGGTGGCGGAAGAACTCCCGTCGATCCTGCAATCGGTTCCACAATGACGGCTGCAATCGTGGAAGCATCATGGAGTTGAACTAAACGCTCGAGATCATCGGCGAGTTCGGCGCCATGTTCTGGTTGTCCTTGAGAGAAGGCATTGATACTTGGATTGTGAGTATGGCGTAAATGATCCACACCACTGAGCATGGAACCAAAGTACATTCTGTTTTTGACCATACCCCCCACACTAATACCACCAAAGCCGACACCGTGGTAACCACGCTCACGACCAATTAATCTTGTTTTGGTGGCATGACCTCGTGCTCGCTGATACGCCAGCGCAATCTTTAACGCACTATCGACCGCTTCAGAGCCCGAGTTAGAAAAGAAAACATGGTTCATTCCCTCTGGGAATATTTCAGCGAGACGATTAGCCAGTTCAAACTGTTTGGGATGACCGAATTGGAAGGGAGGAGAGTAATCAAGTTCTTCAATTTGTTGAGTCACCGCTTCTTGTATTTTTTTTCGACCGTGACCAGCATTTACACACCATAGACCTGCGGTGCCATCAAGGATTTGGCGATTATCATCACTGGTAAAGTGCATATCTTTCGCTTTGACAATTATGCGAGGATCTTTTTTAAAGGTCTTATTGGGCGTAAAAGGCATCCATAAAGACTCAAGATTATTCGGCTTACTCATGCTTCCTCCAAGAAACTCAATAAATAAGAAAACTCTATTCCTTCTCGAAATACTCGGCAAGCGCAATTATGACGTACTTTGGGTGATTTCAAGTATTTGAAAAACGGTTCATTTATAATGATTTTATGATGGTTTTTTGGTTCAATCATATTATTTTGAGTTATGTCTGAATTATCCATTCTCTTAAAATGGCAGCTGGGCGAAGGAGAGCTGGCTCAAGGTAAGTACTCAAATAGTCACGAGATTACCTATAATGATCAATTTAAACTAACAGCTGATGCGGCACCAGATTGGGGCGGTGATGTGGCTAACACAAACCCCGAGCAAGCGCTCGCAGCTTCTATTAGTAGTTGCCATATGATGACTTTTCTCGCACTTGCTGCCAAAGCGAAATGGCCCGTATCTTCCTATGAAGATAAAGCTGAGGCTTTTTTGGGAAAGAACCCCAAAGGCCAAATGGCTGTGACTAAAATTCGACTAAATCCCTCTGTTCAATTTAGCGATGGATTTACTGTGAGCAATCAAGAGATGAACGAGATGCATGATCGATCTCATCGATACTGTTTTATAGCTAACTCCCTTTCTGAGGAAGTAGAGTTTGAGGTAAATTTATAAATCATGAGTAATTATTCTCTTATTCAAATTAATGATCTTGATAAGGGAGTAATGAACATTCAATTAAATTCACCTGAAACTCAAAATACACTCTCTGAAAAAATGATTGGAGAATTACAACAAGCTCTTGATGAACTCCAACAAGGGCCAAGCAAAGTAATTATCTTGAGCTCAACCGGAAAAGTATTTTCAGCAGGTCATGATTTACGTGAATTAAAATCAGCCCGATCACAGTCTGATCAAGGTCATGCGTATTTTCAAAAAATCCTCAAACAATGCTCGACGATGATGCAATCGATTGTTAATCACCCCAAACCCGTGATTGCCCAAGTGGAGGGCGTGGCTACCGCTGCTGGATGCCAGTTAGCGTTGAGTTGTGATTTAGTTTATGCCAGCTCCAATTCAGTATTTGCGACTCCAGGGGTAAATATCGGATTATTCTGTTCGACGCCGATGGTGGCTTTATCACGCAACGCCTCCTCTAAGCACGCTATGGAAATGCTGTTAACAGGAGATCCTATTTCTGCCATTGAGGCAGCCCAAAAGGGAATTATTACCCAGTCATTAGAGGGTGTTGATTTAGCAAAACATGTATTAGAAAAAGCTAATAAAATAGCCTCTAAATCATCGAAGACTCTTAAAATAGGTAAGGGTGCTTATTATCGTCAAAGCGAAATGTCCTTGGAACATGCTTATGATTACTCCTCGCAGGTGATGGTAGAAAATATGCTGGAACAAGATGCCAAAGAGGGCATTGATGCGTTTTTAGAAAAAAGAACTCCCCAGTGGGAAGAGTAGTTTTCATTTATGGTCAATTCCTACAATCAAAACCTCGACCCTAATCCTGCCAACTACCAACCCCTCACCCCTCTTTCTTTTTTGGAGAGAGCCTCAGATGTGTTTCCTGATTTTGTGGCGATCATTCATGGATCCCAGAGATTTACGTATCGTGAATTTTATACCCGCTCAAAACAATTAGCCTCAGCCCTTTCCCAACATGGAATGACCCGAGGAAGTACCGTATCAACTCTTTTAATGAATACTCCACCCATGCTTGAGGCTCATTATGGTATACCGATGTGTGGCGCAGTCATTCATGCTATTAATACAAGATTAGATCCAGCAACCATTGCATTTCAATTAGATCATGCTGACTCACAAATATTATTATTTGATCAAGAGTTATCCTCGGTCATTTATGAAGTTTTAGGATTATGTAAAGTTAAACCATTGCTAGTTTGCTACCAAGATAAGCAATTAGACATTAAAGATTCATCTCAAGACACCAATCTAAGTTCTCATAAGATCGTTGACTATGAAAAGTTTATTGAAGTTGGAGATCCAGATTATCAATGGCTGATGCCAGAAAATGAATGGGATGCAATTTCGGTGGGCTATACTTCAGGCACGACGGGTGACCCCAAAGGAGTTGTCTCTCATCATCGCGGAGCTTATTTACTCGCTCAGGGAAATGCCTTGGTTGCCTCGATGCCTAAACACTCCGTTTACCTTTGGACTCTTCCCATGTTTCATTGTAATGGCTGGTGTTTTCCTTGGACTCTATCAGCGATTATTGGAACCCATGTGTGTCTCAGACAAGTGCGGGCTGAGCCTATTTGGCAAAGCATAAAAGACCATAAAATTAGCCATTTATGCGGGGCTCCCATTGTCATGTCCATCATTCTTTCCATGGAAAACCAACAAGACTATCAACCAGAACATCAAGTTCAATTCTTCACAGCCGCTGCTCCCCCACCAGAGAATGTTTTAAAGCAAATGTCTGAGGCAGGGTTTTTGGTTACTCACCTTTATGGCTTAACAGAGACTTATGGACCAGCAGTAATTAATGAATGGAACCGTGATTGGGATGATTTAGATATGACATCACAAGCTTCACTCAAAGCCCGCCAAGGGGTTCGCTATCTTCCATTAGAACATCTCGATGTTTTAGACCCAGAAACCCTCAAACCTGTTCCTGCTGATGGTCAAACAATTGGGGAAGTCATGTTTCAGGGTAATATTGTGATGAAGGGATATTTGAAAAATAAATCAGCCAATGAAAAAGCTTTTGCAGGAGGCTGGTTTCATTCTGGTGATTTAGCAGTCATGCATCCAGATGGATATCTTCAATTAAAAGATCGCTCCAAAGATATTATAATTTCTGGTGGCGAGAATATCTCTTCTATTGAAATAGAAGAAGCTCTTTTAAAAAACGAAGCTGTGAGTGCAGCTGCGGTTATTGCTGTTCCTGATAAAAAATGGGGAGAGGTTCCTTGTGCTTTTATAGAAACTAAAGCTAATCATCAATGGCGAGAAGGCTTAGCACAACAGTGGTGTAAAGAAAATTTGGCTTCTTTTAAGGTTCCTAAATATTATTTTTTCGAGACTATTCCACGAACTTCCACAGGTAAAATTCAAAAATATTTATTAAGAGAAAAAGCGAAAAAGTTAATTAGTAATTGAGGGTAGCCAAGGAGACCGCTACCCTCTAATTTTTTAGCTACATACGAGAACCGACAATCCCCACAACAAACCAAACGATCATAATAAGGAAAGGATAGTAACCTGTGAACATATCTGCCATTTCAAACCTCCGTGATTCTATATGATAAATAATATGCAATTTATGCATATATAAAAATAAAAAATACCTAAAATACTGAATAATAAATCAGATATTTTAAAAAATGTATGCATTTTGTGGATAATTAAACGGTCATTGTTATTTTGGGGTCGATATAATAAGTATATCTATCTAATGAGCGTCGAATCCAAAACTATCCAATATCTCCTAGATAATCAAATTACAGTGTCTACCGCAGAGTCTTGTACGGGTGGATTGCTGGCATCGAGATTTACTGCTCAAGCAGGCATCTCACAAATATACCAAAGTGGCATGATTACCTATTCCAATGATGCCAAAACCAAATACCTTAAAGTCTCTCCCTCAACCCTCAAAAGTCAGGGAGCAGTGAGTAGGCAGGTTTGTTCTCAAATGTGTTTTAATCTTCATAAAATAACAAAAAGCCAAATGACTTTTTCCACCACTGGAGTTGCAGGTCCGGGCGGGGGGACTAAATTAAAACCTGTTGGATTGGTTTTTATAGGAATTTATTTTAAAAAAAATATTTATGTTGAGCAGCTGAAGTTTTCTTCCCAAATGACTCGTTTACAAATACAAAAAGCAACAGTGAAAGAATGCTTTCAAATGGCTAGTGATATCATTCATGGCCTATAAAAAAAATTATAATAGCCTTTTACCAGATGACTTTGTTCTCAGTGAGGAATTTGAGTCAATTGTTGAACAACTAGAAAATACCAAAGATCATTTTTATATTACAGGAAAAGCGGGAAGTGGTAAGTCCACCCTCCTTGCTTATTTTCGTTCCATCACTCAAAAAAATACAGCCGTCCTTGCGCCGACCGGTGTAGCCGCTATTCGAGTGAAGGGACAAACCATTCATTCTTTCTTTGGATTTCCTCCTAAGGTCATTCAAACCCGTCATATCAAAAAAGTAAGACAAATAGAATTACTTCAAAATCTAGAAACACTCATCATTGATGAGATCTCTATGGTCCGAGCGGATGTCTTCGATGCCATTGATTACTCACTTCGCGTTCATCGCAAAAAACTCACCCAACCTTTTGGAGGGGTTCAGGTCATCGTCTTTGGAGATCTCTTCCAATTACCCCCAGTGGTGAATATGGATGAGTCGAGTTTATTGGAGCGCATTTATCCAAGTGGCCAATTCTTCTTTCATTCTAATATCTTTCAGGACGCTCAGTTCAAAACCCTTGAATTACAAAGCATTTATCGACAAAAGGATGACCATTTCATCTACCTATTAAACGCGGTGCGAGATGGTTCAATTACCCATTCTCAAATTGATAACCTCAATGACTCCTTAGTAGATAACTTTGAAATGGATGAGGGAAAGATTATTTTGACGACAACCAATGCTCGGGCCAGTGGGATTAATCAAAATTACCTAAAACAATTAAGTAGCGAAGAGTTCTCTTATCGAGCTCAAGCCACCGGACAATTTTACAAAGAACTTTTCCCCACCGATGAAGTGCTCAAACTCAAAAAAGGCGCTCAAGTCATCATGATCAAGAATGACCCTGAGAAGCGATGGGTGAATGGTTCGATTGGAACCATTCATGATATCGCTGAGAAAAAGATCAAGGTGAAAATTAATCATAAAATCTATGAGGTCAAAAAGGAGAAGTGGGATCGTATTCAGTATTCCTATGATGATGATCAACAGGAAGTATTAGAAAATGTAACGGGCTCCTTTAAACAGTATCCCATGAGACTTGCCTGGGCGATTACTATTCATAAAAGCCAAGGCCAGACATTTGAAAAAGTGATTATCGATATGAGCCAAGGTTCTTTCGCTCCAGGACAACTCTATGTGGCTTTGAGTCGATGTATTAGCCTTGAGGGGATAGAGCTCCTTCGACCCTTAAAAAAATCTGATGTGATCGTCAACAAACAACTGATAGGATTTCAGGACCGATTAATCTAATGAAAGCAAAACAAATCATCTATGCCATTACGGTTTTTGCCATCATGGGTATAGCGCTCTATGTGGCCTCTACTTTTGAGTATTATGGCTTCCATGAAGAGTGTAAAATGGAAAGTAATTCTCAAGGGGGAATTGAGGCTTGTGTCGAGTACAAAATAGAAGAGAGTAAAAAATGATTTTTTTAAACGATAGTTATATTAAAGAATTTCAAGCTCCGATTGTGGCGGTGGAAGAAGAAAAAATTATCACAGCGGATAGCTGCTTTTATGCTCAAAGTGGAGGACAGCCCGGAGACAAAGGTGTTGTAGAGGTCAACGGACAAAAAGTCAATGTTATCAACACAATTAAGCACGAAAAAGGGATCGCTCATGTTCTGGAAAGCGCTATTGAAGGTGCATCCGGAGATATTCAAGGCAGCATTGATTGGGACCACCGTTTCCGTTTAATGCGGATGCATACAACGATGCACTTGTTATGTGCCGCTCTTCCTTATTATGTCACGGGAGGTTCGATTGGTTTGGAGAAAAGTCGAATTGATTTTGACTTAGGAGAAGAGTCTTTTGAGTTCGAAACTCTGAACCAAATCATCAATGAGTTTATTCAACAAGCGCATCCGATTTCCTATCAGTGGATCACGAGCGAGGAGCTTGATCAACAACCTGAACTTGTTCGCACTCTTTCGGTTCAACCGCCTCGAACTAACGGTCAAATCCGATTGGTGAAAATAGGAACCATTGATCTTCAGCCTTGTGGAGGAACCCACGTGGCCAACACCCATGAGATTGGGGAATTTAAATTTATAAAATATGAGAGTAAAGGGAAAATGAATAAACGTGTTCAGTTTACTCTTGATTAATGCATAAGGCTTCTCTTAAAGATTTTTTCTTACTAATCACTTTAGCTGCGATTTGGGGAAGTGCTTTTTTTAATATTAAAATCGCTTCTGATACCTATACCCCGATGACCCTTGCTTTTGGTCGAATTTTTTTTGCAGCCTTGGTGATGGTTTTATATTGTTGGATGAAAGGAATTAAAATCGAAGCCTTTGGTGAACATTGGAAGATGTATGCGCTAATTGGAATTGTGAATCTTATCCTTCCTTTCTTTTTTATCTCCTTTGGGATCGTCAAAGTCCAAAGCAATATGGCGGCCATTTTAATGTCAACAGCACCAATCTTTGCCACGATTTTAGGTCAGTTATTTATTCAAGATGAAAAAATTAATTTTCTTAAACTCCTAGGAATTGTCATTGGGTTTTTAGGAATTGTGTATTTATTTTCTGATGATCTCTTAATCAACCAAACCAATTTTCTTTATGCTTTGATAATTATTTTAGGTCCTTTTTTCTACACTCTTGGTGGACTTTTTTCATTGAAGTTAAAACATATTAAAAATGAAACAGTTACTTCTAGTATATTAATTTGGGCCGTTATCATTTTTCTACCTATCTTATTTATCGTTGATAATCCTACAGAATTACGACCTTCCTGGACATCAACAGTCTCTTTATTTTATTTAGGGGTAGTGGCCACCGCGATTGCATGGTTGATGAGGTTTTATATTTTAAAGAATAATGGGTTGGTGTTTCAGTCTCAGGTTGCTTATATCATCCCTATCTTTGGTCTTATTTTCGGTTATTTATTTTTAGGAGAGAAAATAACTTATAAAATTGTAGTCGCTTTAATTGCAGTATTAATTAGCACCTTTTTAATTGAGAAAAGTAAAAAAGCAAAAATATCATAAATAAACCATATTGCTGTTTATGTCTTATAATATAATGTACCTCAACTAATTCATGACATCCGATACTTTAATTAAAATTGATAATGTTCGAAAAACCTATGAGGGTAATTTTGAAGCCCTTAAAGGCGTCAATCTAGAAATTAAAAGAGGTGAAATTCTGGCTCTGCTCGGACCTAACGGCGCAGGGAAGACAACCTTGATTAATGCTATTTGTGGAATTGTAGTCCCATCTTCAGGATCCATTACAGTGGATAACCATGACGTTGTAAAAGATTATCGTCACACACGATCAATGATTGGTCTTGTTCCTCAAGAACTGCAACTAGAGGCATTTGAAAAAGTTTTTCAAAACGTAGCTTTTACCCGAGGTCTTTGGGGTAAGAAAAAAAATCCAGAATATATCGAAAAAATTTTAAAAGAATTAAGTTTATGGGATAAAAAAGACAATCGCCTGAGAGAACTTTCTGGGGGAATGAAGCGAAGAGCATTAATTGCAAAAGCGTTAAGCCATGAACCTCAAATCTTATTTTTAGATGAGCCGACTGCTGGCGTAGATATAAATTTACGTAAAGATATGTGGAACATTGTCAAAAATTTACAAAATCAAGGTGTAACGATTATTTTAACCACTCACTATATCGAAGAGGCAGAAGCCATTGCAGATCGAGTATCTGTCATTAACCATGGAGAGATCATAATAACGGAAAATAAAAACTTACTTATGGAAAAAATGGGTCAAAAAAACTTAACTATCGAACTCCAAACACCAATTACAGAAATACCCTCTATGCTCCATGACTACTCTTTAGCTATGAATAGTGAAGTCTCTCTTACATACACCTATGACTCCCAATCAGAAAGCACGGGTATTACTAGTTTATTAAATGACTTGAAGCTTTCAGGTTTAAAATTAAAGGACGTTAATTCGTCTCAAACTTCATTAGAAAATATTTTTGAAAAATTGGTAAAGGATAGCTCATGAACTGGATAGGGGTGAAGGCAATTTATTTGCATGAAATGGATCGGATGAAACGAACCACTGTTCAAAGTATTTTTTCTCCTGTTATTTCTGCGGCTCTTTACTTTGTTGTTTTTGGGGCAGCTATTGGAAGTCGTATTCCTGTTATTGAAGATGTTTCATACGGATCATTTATCGTGCCCGGGATGATGATGTTGGCTTTATTAACTCAAAGTGTGTCTAATGCCTCGTCAGGTATTTTTTTTCCAAAATTTTTAGGGACTATTAATGAGATTTATGCAGCTCCTTTATCAACCACTGAAATTATTATAGGATTTGTGGGGGCGGCTACCACAAAATCAATTATCATTGGTGGTCTAATTTTGGCGACAGGTTTATTTTTTGTAGAAATTAAAATCATGCATCCTTTTGTGATGATCTTGATGTTAGTTTTAACTTCGCTGACATTCAGTCTCCTTGGTTTTTTAATTGGAGTTTTATCTAAAAATTGGGAAGAGCTCTCTTTATTCCCAACTATTATACTTGCCCCAATGGTATTTTTAGGTGGTTCGCTATATTCGATTAAGTGGCTTCCAGAATTTTGGCAAGCAGTATCGTTAGCCAATCCTGTTTTATATCTTGTCAGTGGTTTTCGTTGGAGCTTCTATGAATTAGCTGACGTTAGTATTACTATCAGTTTGATAATGATATTTGTATTTTTATTTTTAAATATTATCGCATTAGCCTATATCTTCAAGAAAGGATACAGGATTAAATTTTGATTTGATGTCCTATCAAATTCACTGGTTTAAAAAAAATCTTCGATTTCAAGATAACGAAATTCTATTAAAGACAAATAATTCCTCTTCAATTTTAATCTACATTATTGAGCCAGAACTTTGGTTACAAAAAGATATGTCTCAAAGACAATGGGAGTTTATTTGGGAAAGTGTAAAGTTATTAAAAACAGATTTAGCAAAGCACAAACTGCATTTAAACATTCTCTCGGGAGATGCTTCAGAGATATTTCAATCACTTCATCAAAAATATAGCTTCACTAAAGTAATCAGCGAGCAAGAAACGGGTATCCATTGGACTTTTGAGCGTGATAAAAAACTAAAATCATTATTCAAAGACTTAAAAATCAAATGGGTTGAGTATCCTTATTTTGGAGTAAAGAGAGGTAAGCATAATCGAGATCATTGGGCTGGATCCATACAGCAAATCCTTAAAAAACCATTGATAAATATAGAAAAATATATTGATCAAAGTGAAATTTTAAATTTTGATGAGCATGAAAAACCCATCAATTTTTACGATAAAACCCCATGTCCTTTCAGGCAAAAGGGAGGCAGTCATCAAGCACATGACTTATTGGAGACGTTTTTAGAGAGCAGGGGAGAGAACTATCAAAGAGAAATGTCTAGTCCTATTACGGCTGAGCATAGCTGCTCTCGCCTTTCCCCTCATTTTGCTCATGGGACTCTTTCACTACGACAAGCATTTCAGCTCGCAGAGAAAAAAAGATTTGAGATTCAATCGACTAATAAAGTTTTTGCCAAATCCATTAATGCCTTTCTTTCACGATTATATTGGAGATCACATTTTATTCAAAAATTAGAAGATGAGCCCAGTATTGAGCTGAAAAGCTTCATACCTCTTTATGATGATATTCGTGATCAAGATGAAGAAAAACTTCAATCGTGGATTAAAGGAGAAACAGGCATTCCATTTATTGATGCCTGCATGATTTACTTAAGAAATCATGGGTGGATTAATTTTCGTATGAGGGCGATGCTTGCTTCTTTTGCTGCTTATAATTTATGGCTAGACTGGAGATATTACGCTCCCCCTTTAGCAGCACTTTTTACGGATTTTGAACCAGGAATTCATTACAGTCAAATTCAAATGCAATCAGGGACAACGGGCATCAATACCATTAGAATGTACAACCCTTATAAACAATCTGAAGAACAGGACCCAGATGCTCATTTTATTATCAACAACATTCCAGGTTATAAAAACGTTCCAAAAAACTTATTGCATTATCCAGAGACGGTGACTCCTTTTGAGCAACAACTCCTTCCATCCACATGGAAGAGTCCGATAGTTAATGTCAGTCAGTCATCCAAAAAAGCAAAGGATACTATTTATGGCATCAGGAAAATGATTAATCATAAAACATTAGCAAAATCAGTATTTTTAAAACATGGAAGTCGAAAATCTCATTGAATTCAACAATAATGAAATTACTATTTATTTAACTTGATACGTCTTTTTATCCTTTTTCTCATTCCTTATTTTGCTTTTGCCGACAAACATGTCCCTTACTACAAATCACTATCTAAATCAGAGTCTTGGTTGCGCCACTATCCAGATTTAAGAGATTTCAAAGAACAAACTGAAAAGTTCTTTCTGACACACAGAGGAATGCCCGTCAAAGTTATCGAAGAATATCAAAGCGTTGGAAACAATTATATCGATTGGTATCGAATTGAACTATTTAATGGGATTAAAGGGTGGATCTATCACAATCAATTGACTCGAAAAAGAACACTGTTGGTATTAGAAGACACAGAACTCTATGCCTTGAACTCTTATGACCCCGACTCATGGTTGACAATTTTAAAAGGAGAGATATTAGCCCCAAAAACTGTTGATTTATTGGAAGTAGCTCCAGAGATGTTCAAAGTGAGTATCAGCATAAGTGATCGAAAAGAAATTAAAGGATGGATACCACGTGATAATCGTATTTGGGGAGATGACCCGGAAGAAATGCAACAAGATTTTGATTAAATATATTTTCTTCATTTTTTTCATGGTAAAAAACACTATGGCCTATGAGGAAGCTGGCTACCAAGTAGTTCAAAAATTTGAAAATTTTGAAATCCGCTCTTATCAAGAACGATATGTAATACAGGTTCGCTATAACAATCAAAATGGGGGTTTTCAAAAACTGTTTAACTATATTTCAGGAAAAAATCAAAATTCTGAAAAAATTGAAATGACTACTCCTGTCACTCAATATGCATTTGGAAATCAACAAGTTATGCAATTTTATCTACCTGATCGATTTGACCAAAACTCAGCACCTCTCCCTTTAAACGATGCGGTGGAGGTAGCAAGTATTAAATCGGGTTATTTTGCAGTTATCAGGTATTCAGGATTTGCATCAGATAAAAACTTCATTAAACACGTCAATATTTTGAAAGATGCTCTACTAAAAGAAAAAATAGAATTTAAAGATCCGCCAATTAAAGCAACCTATAACGGGCCTTTTACGCTTCCAAACCTGAGAAGAAATGAAGCTATGTATTTAATTAATTGGATTAATTGAAATTTCATATTTGTTTTTTAAAATATAAACATCTATGAAAAGAGATTACCTCAGAAAAGTTGCTTTTGGAATTGGTATGAATGAAATCGTTCCAAGCGATCCTTTGGTTTGGGCTCAAAAACAATTTGATGTTGTTCCTGATTTTATATGGGAGAAAAAATTACCAACTCTAGACGAGCAAAGAGATAGATATGGCCATTGGGTTTATCAGGATAGAGAAGTCTTAAGAGAAAAACATAAAAATGATCGATTAGCATATGAAAAAGAAAAAGACCATCTCCGAAAAATAACAGGGGAGAGATTTTTTGAGTCTCTAGAATTATCTGTAAGGCACACGAATGCCCTAGCATCTGACTCGCCAGCATTTGAGAGGATGTGGCATTTCTGGGGAAATTTTTTTGCTATCAGTGAGAAAGATTTTTTAGCTAGTTTTTCTACGGGCGTTTACCAAAGAGAAATTATTCGTCCTAATATGGTTAACACCTTTGAGGATTTAGTTTATGCAGTCACAACTTCTTGGTGCATGCTCCATCATTTAGATAATGCAGAGAATATTGGGCCAAACTCTAGAGAAGGAGTAAGGGAAAATTCTGACAATGATAAGCGAAATGTAGGCCTCAATGAAAATCATGCAAGAGAATTACTTGAGCTACATACTTTATCGCCAGAAGCTAATTATACCCAAGAGGATGTTGTTGAGATGGCAAAAGTTATGACGGGTTGGCGTTATTTATGGAGTAAAAAGAAATTAGAAGCTGGTCCCATTAAATTTCAGCCTGAATATCATGAGCAGGGACCTTATAAAATTTTAGGAAAAGTATACGACATCAAAGACTTCAATACAGTCAATCAAGGAAAAGAGCTAAAAGTTGTCATTAAAGATCTCGCTAATCATCCATCTACTCGAAGACATGTTGCTAAAAAACTTTGTCAGCATTTCATCTGCGATGAGCCAACTGATGAAATGATAGCTCCTATCGTAAGAGCATGGGAGAAAAATGATGGAAATTTGGTGGAAATTCATAAAGCGACTATGCAAACAGTGTTCCAACATGGTTCCAATTATAGAAAATTTTCAATGCCTGAATTGTGGCTATTACAAAATGCAAAAATGCTTGGATTGTTTTATTTATATATGTTTCCCCAAGGCTTTGAGTTCAAAGGGTCTAAACCAAGCAGATCGCATAAACTAGTAAAAGACATCCTTTGGGAAATTGGACATCCGATATATCGCGCTAAACAACCTAATGGTTATATTGATTTAGAGGATGAGTGGTTATCACCTGAATTAATAATTAGAAGACTGGCCGCTGCTCGAAGATTTGCGGATATTACAAATCCCAATGTGAATTATGATCAAGAGTATTTTGAAAATGTCGTTATAAAGAATTTTGATCATCCTGATAATTTATTAAAGTTGATGAAAGAGTCGACTTTTTACGCTGATCGATTTGCAGTATTTGCTAATAGCCCTGAGGTAATGAGAGCATGAATTGTACTAGAAGAAGTTTTCTAAAAGGTAGTTTAGCGACTATTTTCTTTTCTAACTTCAATGTTCCTCTTTATGGATCGATTAAAAATCCTAAAAAAAATATTGTTATTATCAGTCTTCGTGGAGGAATGGATGGACTAACAGCTGTTCCTGTAAATGATAATCTAATTAATCGGTATCGATCTGATTTAATTTTAAATAATAAACTCAAACTTAACTCTGATTTTTCTCTTCACCCAAAACTCAAAACCCTTCACAGTTTATGGTCAGAGAACTTAGCGGCGATCGTTCATGCAACCAACATACCTTACACTGAGAGATCCCATTTTGATGGACAGAATATTATGGAAACGGGGGCCTTAAAAGCTTATACCGAAAAAACTGGTTGGCTTGGAAGAGGGATGAAATCCGCTGGACTCTATGGATCTAGTCTTGCTTTAAGTTTACCAATGCCTCTTTTGTTGAGAGGAGTAGAAAAAAATAACAATTATTATCCAACTTGGATGCACTTACCAAAAAGAGAGGTCATTGAGCGAATTACCCGTGCTTACGATGGAGTGGAGCAAGATAAACTCCAAGAAGTATATAATGTGATTATGAATCGCCCTCTGACCATGCAAGGAGGCGATGAGACCTTAGACAGTCTATCAAAAAGGACAGCACAAATTCTAAAAGATCCTTTGGGACCGAAAGTAGCTGTTTTTGATTTAGAGGGATTTGATACTCATACCGCTCAAGGAACAGATAATGGAGAACATGCTGATAACCTTCAAGATGTTGATTTAATTATCAAAAATCTCCATGCCGGCATGGGTAGTGATTTTGATAATACATTAATTTTGACGCTTACAGAATTTGGCAGAACCGTTGAACAAAACGGAGGTAATGGGACGGAACATGGTTATGGTTCAGCGATTTTAATGGCAGGTGGCTTATTAAAAAAATCTCAAATATTTACAGATTGGCCTGGATTAAAAAAAGGTGACTTATTTCAAGGGCGTGATTTGCAGAGCACTATTGACTCGAGATCAATTTATGCCTCTGCGATGACTGCTGTATTCGAAGTCGATTTTGATCGTCTTAGACATGATGTTTTTTGGAATGATGACATCAAAGATGTAAGCAGCTTATTATTTAGAATTTAACTTAATTGGTTTGATTTGGTTGGAAATATAATAGATTAAAAATCATATCTCATATTCATGAACACAACATTTTTTAAGCTTAAAGAAAGTAGGTTTTTTCAACTCTTAGTTATAACTATTATCATCTTTAATGCCTTTACTATTGGCGTCAATACCTACGAATTATCAGAGTTTAGTAACCAAGTAATTAACTTACTAGATTACTCAATCACCATTTTTTTTGTTATTGAAATTATCATCCGATTTATTGGAGAGCCTAAAAAATCAAAATTTTTCAAAAGTGGATGGAATATTTTTGATACTTTAATCGTTTGTATATCTTTGATTCCTATCCCAAATAATTCAAGCTTTCTTCTATTGAGACTGCTAAGAGTATTTAGGGTTCTAAGAATTATATCAGTAGTTCCAGAACTAAAAATGATCATTGAAGCACTACTCCAATCTGTCAAACGTGTTTTTTATGTCAGCCTTCTTTTGTTTATCATTCTTTATATCTACGCAACGATTGGATCAATTTTATTTAGTGAGGATATCCCCAGTCGCTGGGGAAATGTAGGAACAGCTATGATTACCTTATTTCAAGTTTTGACTTTATCTTCTTGGGAGCAGGTCATGTTACCCATTCAAGATATTTATTGGTGGGCTTGGATATATTTCTTTAGCTTTATCATTATTTGTGGGATTACAATGCTCAATTTATTAATAGCTATTTTGGTCGACGTCGTTATTAATCAAAAAAAACTCTAAGCTTACATTTCTATACTTGTTCAATCTGTCCATTTGAGTTAGGGTCAGTGGCTCAAAGAGGGGGAAAAATGTCTAATAAAAACTTTGGTTTTGGTACACAAATAAGAAAATCTCCTTATTTTGATGCAACTGTGAGATGGGGTGCCACAGGCTTCTCTGTTTACAACCATATGTAC
>OZSS01000386.1_pt1 | contig 20825 bp, 19 predicted proteins | sample 1779911 | NCBI WGS metagenome assembly OZSS01 (sample SAMEA2603589, study PRJEB24840) | metagenome | biome: Water; feature: Photic zone; material: Seawater sample | place: Mediterranean Sea | collected 2013-11-12 | depth 10 m | reverse complement strand
TTCTAGATATTCTGTGAGATTTAGTGCTTTTGCGGCTTCCTGAACACGCCGAGCCCGCTCATTCTTATCAAGACCTGCCATTCTAAGCGGAAAATCAATATTTTTTCGGACTGACATGTGAGGGTAGAGAGCATAGGATTGAAAAACCATTGCAAGCCCGCGATCAGAAGGGGCGAGTTGGGTTGTATCTTTCCCGTTAATAAGAATGTGTCCTGACGTTACATCTTCTAATCCTGCGATAAGTCGAAGCAAGGTGGATTTTCCGCACCCGGACGGCCCGACGAAAACAACAAATTCCCCATCGTTTATCTGCAAATCTAAGGGTTTAATGACCTCAATATCCCCGAAATGCTTTGCTACTTGTTTTAATTCAATTTGTCTCATTTGATTTACCTATTTAACGGCGCCAAAGGTAAGACCTCTGACGAGCTGTTTTTGACTAAACCATCCCATTATTAAAATAGGGGTAATAGCCATTACCGATGCGGCGCTTAATTTGGCGAAGAATAATCCCTCTGGACTTGAATAGCTTGCAATAAACGCTGTGAGCGGTGCTGCTTTTGCGGCGGTTAAATTAAGTGTCCAGAACGCCTCATTCCAAGCAAGAATAATATTAAGAAGTAGCGTTGAGGCAATCCCCGGCACCGCCATGGGAGTAAGTACATATAGAATTTCTGAGGTTAGACTTGCACCATCCATTCTTGCCGCTTCCAGAATTTCAGCTGGTATTTCTCTGAAATAAGTATAAAGCATCCAGATAATAATTGGGAGGTTCATGAGCATTAATATAACCACCAGTCCTGTCCTACTATCTAAAATGCCAAGTTCAATAAATATCAGATAAATAGGGTAGAGAACGCCTACCGCAGGAAGCATCTTGGTTGAGAGCATCCACATCAAAATACCTCTGGTACGTTTTGATGGGACAAACGCCATTGACCATGCAGCAGGCACGCCAATTATAATACCGAGTACCGTTGACCCAAGAGCAATTATTACCGAGTTTGTGAAATGTTTTAAGTAATCTGATCTTTCTTGAACAATTGAATAACTCTCTAACGTCCAAGCACTTGTTAATACCTCTATCGGGGTTCGAATTGCATCCCCTTCGGTTTTGAATGAGAGAACCAGAATCCAGAAAATTGGGAAGAAAATAATAATAGCCAATGTCCAAGAAAGGGCAGTATTTAAAATTTTTCTCTGTGCTGTAACCGTTCTTGCCATGAGCTAAACCCTAATTGTCCAAATTTTTGCCGACAATTCTCATTAAGAAAATCGCGACTATATTAGCCAAAATAATGGCATATACTCCGCCAGCAGAACCAAGCCCTACATTTTGGCTTTCTAGCACTCGCTGGAATATAAGATAGGTAAGCGTTTTTGTTCCAAAAGCGCCAGCCGTCGTAACAAAAATTTCTGCAAAAATGGATAGCAGGAATATGGTTTGAATTAGAATTACAACCGTGATTGCGCGTGCTAGATGTGGCAGGATGATAAAGAAAAAACGTCCAATAGGCTTCGCACCATCCATTTCAGCTGCTTCGAGTTGTTCAGAGTCAAGCGACTGAATTGCGGTAAGCAGAATCAAGGTAGCAAATGGTAACCATTGCCAGCTTATTATCGTAACAAGAGAGGCAAGGGATGCATAGCTTAACCATTGTATGGGATCAGCGCCAACCGCCCGCCAAAGATGCGCAAGGAAACCATTTGTTGGATCCATAAACATATTTTTCCAAATCAATCCAGATACGGTGGGCATGATGAAAAACGGCGCTATGATCATAATACGCACAATACCCTGTCCCCAGATGGGCTGATCTAAGAGTAATGCGATTAAAATACCTAATATGACTGTAATAACCAATACACTGCTGACGATAAGTATCGTGGTGCCAACCGCTGGCCAAAATGAGCTGGCGGACAAGAAGCGTGAATAATTTTCAAACCCCACCCATCCAAGGTCACCGCCGCGAAGTGGCAAGTATTTTTTAAAAGAAAAATAGACAGTCATAGAAAGTGGAATGAGCATCCAGACAAGTAAGGCAAAAACCGCTGGAGCGACCATTATTCGAGCAAGAGATCTTGAGTGCTTGGTAGACACGTTACAGGTTCCTATCGAGCAAGAATAAATGAAGTGCTTTCATATAAATTGAGAATCCAAGGGGGGTAATAGGGAGAATAACCCCCCTTGGCATTAAGGTTTTCTTAGCGGTAGCCAGCAGCTTCCATTGCATCATTTGTCAGGGCTTGAGCCTTGGCAAGTGCTTCTGCAATTGACTGTTGACCTGCATATGCTGCAGAGAATTCCTGACTTACGTCAGTTGCTATGCCAGCAAACTCTGGGATTGCCGCAAACTGAATACCAACATATGGACTTGGGTCTACAGTGGAGTTGTTTGGATCTGCAGTTAAGATTGATTCCAAAGTCATCTTAGCGAAAGGAATATCCTTGTAGTTTGCATTTTCATACAGAGATGTTCTTGCGCCAGGAGGTACATTTGCCCAACCTTCGTTTGCAGCTACAAGCTCAATATATCCATTTGAGGTTGCCCATTCGATAAACTGCTTTGCAGCTTCTTCTTTTTGAGTTCCTGCTGGAATTGCAAGAGCCCACGCCCAAAGCCAGTTTGAGCGAACGCCCATTCCGTTATCTGGTGCAAGCGCAAAGCCTACGCTGTCTGCTACAGTTGAGTCTTTAGGATTTGTTACGAAAGAAGCAGCAACAGTTGCATCAATCCACATTCCACATTTACCTTGTTGGAATAAAGAAAGATTCTCATTGAATCCGTTAGTTGCAAAACCAGCTGGCCCTGCATCTGACATCATATTATAGTAGAAGTTCAATGTATCTGACCATTCGCGTGTATCGAACTGTGCATTCCAGTTTTCATCAAACCAGCGTGCGCCAAATGAATTTGACATAGCCGTAATGAATGCACCACCTTCACCCCAGCCAGCTTTTCCGCGAAGACAAATGCCGTTGATATCATTATCACGGTCTGTCATTTCACGTGCTGCTTTGGCAATGAATGACCAAGAAGGCGCGTCTGGCATAGAAAGGCCAGCTTTTTCCATTGGGTCTGTTCTATACATAATCATGGAGCTTTCGCCGTAAAATGGTGCCGCAAACAGGGTTCCATCATAGCTCAACCCGCCTGCCATTGCTGGTAGGATATCATCAGCATCATAGCCTGCACTTAAATCATCAAGCGGCACTAACCAGCCATTTTTGCCCCAGATTGGTGTTTCGTACATGCCGATAGTCATAATATCAAAGGCACCGCCTTTGGTTGTGATATCGGTTGTTACGCGCTGGCGAAGTACGTTCTCTTCAAGCGTAACCCATTCTACGGTATGGCCCGTTTTTGCAGTAAAATCGTCAGTTAGACCCTGCATACGGATCATATCACCATTATTAACAGTAGCTATCGTTAAAGTATCGGCACTTGCCAAACTTGTAGATAATAATGTTACGGACGCAGCCGCAACAACAAGTTTTTTTAGTTGCATTTCATTCCTCCTAAAAATTGCGGTTAAAGAGGAACAGAAAACTTAACTCGCGTCAATAAAAAATTTACGCGCGTAAAAAAATTTTATTTTATTAAGGTAAAACTATTTTCTTGATTAGGCAGAATCCCGCATAATAAGCCGCGCGGCGAATAGTTTTTCTTCTCTGTTATTAAAGCGTCCACCTGCTTCTATTAGTTTAAAAAGAGTGTCTACGCTTTGGCTTGCCACTGATTCGTAATCATGGGCCGCGGTGGTAAGAGAGGGGCACGTAAACTTTGAATAAGGATGGTCGTCATGTGATGCTACTCTTAGCTCACTATCCTTTTCTCTGCCGACACGAATACCAAGCTCATAGCATGCTGATAGAAGCCCGATGGCTAACCGGTCATTACTGCATAATATCGTATCGGTTGGCAATGCGTCTTGCTTTAGGATTTTTAAGGCACCTGCGCGACCAATTTCTTCAAACTCCCATCCACTTCCCTCTATCTGAACCATATGTGGTTCAAGCTCGAGCTGTTTCATCATGGCTAGATAGGCATTTCGCCGTTTATTTGCATTTGGGTTAGCAGGATCACTCATTTCAAAGAATGTTGGAGTGCTTCCTGTTCGGCTTAAATATTCAACTGTCTGTGAGACAAAGCTAAAATTATCCGAGCCAATAAAGGCTTCTCCCATGCCTTCAATATTACTATCGAACAAGATAGTTGGAACATCTCTGCAGAATTCTTCGATATGCCTTTTGTCAGAAGCTCTTCCAAGTGGAGCAAGCAAAACGCCTGCGGGTCTTAATGAGCGCAGGGTATCCAAAATTGTTTTTTCAATTTCTGTATCACCATGTATGTCTTGGAGTATATAAGGTGTAAGAAGTTTTATTGAATCTCTTGCTGCATGTTCTCTAACTTTCATTTCTGATTCAGGTGCACCTCTAAATGCATCTCTTCTGTGGACAAGAGTAACTTGTGCCCCAATCTTTTGTAATTCTAATGTCCAGTCAAGAGCGCTATCACCACCACCAAAGATAACGACTTTTTTATCTTTAAATACTTCCTTATTTTTAATTGAATAAAATATTTGTTTTCCTTCAAAGCGTGAATAATCAGATTTTAGATTAGGTTTAATAGGTTCAAATGCTCCGGCACCAGCTGCTATAAAAACGTTTTTTGTTGAAATTCTTTTTCCAGCATTTGTGGCAACAGTCCAAGAGCCATTATTGTCAGACAGCTCATCAACTCTTTCATTAAGGATCAGATCATAACTAAAAGGTTCTATTTGTTTAAGAAGAGCATCAACATGTTCTTGTGCTGTTTGATAGGGTACTCCAGGTATATCAAATATTGGTTTATCTGGATAAAGTTCAGAACATTGTCCCCCAGGCTTATCAAGATTATCAATTAATGTGCAGTTAAGCCCTAAAAGACCAGCTTCAAAGACAGTAAACAGTCCTACGGGGCCTGCACCAATTATTACAATATCGTTATTCATTTAACTCTCATGCCTGGTTCAGCCCCTTGATCAGGTGAGATCATAAATACATTTTCACCACCTGGACCCGCAGCTAATATCATGCCTTCTGATAAACCAAATTTCATTTGTCTTGGCTTTAAATTATTCACAACCACAACATATTTACCCTGCAACTCATCTAAGGTGTATGCAGATTTAATACCTGCAAAAACTGTTTTTTCACCCTCTTCGCCAATATCTAATACAAGCTTAATGAGCTTGTCAGCTTCTGGCACTTCTACAGCTTCCTTAACTTTAGCTATGCGTAAATCTACTTTAATAAAATCTTCAATTGTTATTTCTTCCATAATTATTCCAACATATCCTCAAAATTTGCTTTATCTAGTCTCCCAACAAAAGGTTTAAACTTTTCCACCTGAACCAAATTTCCTTCTAAAAGATTATCATATGTTTGCTCACTGAGATTAAGCATCTCAAAAAGTTTATTTGTTATTTCTGGTATATAAGGATGGAGTAAAATTATTAAATCTTTAAAGACATGCAATGCATTTGAGCAGACTTCAACACACTCTCGTACACGATCTTCCTTAGCCATTTTCCAAGGCTCTTGTTCTGATATATAGGTATTGATTTGATCGGCCAGAGCCATTATGCCCTTCAATGCTTTTGAGTATTCTCTGTTCTGGGTATGCGAAATAATGAGATCATATTCTTCTCTCAATTTTTTATCTTGTCCCAAGGTTGAGGCCATTAAGCTTCCGTTGTTAAGTTTCGAGATAAAATTTTGGGACCTGCTTGCAATATTGATAAATTTGCCAATCAAATCACTATTAACTTTTTGTATAAAATCATCAATTGAAAAATCAATATCAGCTATATCAGTATTAAGTTTTGATGACAGGTAATATCTGTAGTAATCGGGGTGTGAAAATTTAAGCGCATGATCAGCTAAGATAAAATTACCTTTTGATTTAGACATTTTCATACCTTCTATTGTTAAAAATCCATGCACAAAAACATTCTTTAATTGATGTATATCTGCAGAATTAAGCATTGCGGGCCAAAATAGTAGATGAAAATAGACTATATCTTTACCAATAAAATGAACTAGATTGGTATCAGGATTGTTAAGTAAATCTTCAAAATTAACGTTGTTTTTATCAGCCCAGTTCTTTATTGATGCTAGATAGCCAACAGGCGCATCCATCCACACGTAAAAATATTTACTGGATTCCCCAGGAATCTTAAAACCAAAATAAGGTTCATCTCTTGAAATATCCCAGTTCTTAAGTTCCCCATCAAGCCATTCATTAAGTTTGTGCTTAATAGGCTGTTGATCAGATAAATGTTCTACTGAACTTTTTAAGAACTCAGAGAATTTATCTAGTTTGAAGAAATAATGCTCTGAGTCTTTAGCAATTGGAGCTGTATTTGATAAAACAGACTTTGGATTTTTAAGTTCTAAAGCATCATAAGTGCTACCGCATTTTTCACAGGCATCACCATATTGATCAAGTGCTCCACAAGCTGGGCATTCACCTTTAATGAATCGATCCGCCAGGAAAATCCCTTCTTGTTCATCGTAAAGTTGTTGTATTGTTTCCTTAAAAATAATATTTTTTTCTACAGCCTTATTGAATATAGATGAAGTTAATTCCTCATTTTCAGCAGAATGTGTGCTGTGAAAATTTTCTAAATCAATATTGAAGTTTGCAAGAGTTGATTTATGCAATTCATAAATATCTGAAATGAGTTGTTCTGGGGTAACTCCTTCATCCTTTGCTTTTAACATCACCGGTGTTCCGTGTGTATCAAGCGCACAAAAATAATGAGCTTCATGGCCATTTAGTTTTAAATGCCTAACCCAGACATCAGTTTGCACTGCTTCAAGGATGTAGCCTAAATGTAATGGGGCATTTGCATAGGGCAAAGCGCTTGTGACTAAATACTGCATGTTGTTTGTGAAATTATATGTTAACTTTGGATTGTATGGAAAAAATTGCTATTAGCTCTGCTAAAGGAGGTGTTGGGAAGACATCATTTACATTAATGTTAAGCCAGTATTTAAAAAACAATGGCTTAAAAATTGGGATTCTTGATGCAGATATTTATGGGCCAAATATTTTAGCCAATCGAGACCAAAAAATTTCTAGTACTGATGCAAAGGCAAAATTATTACCAATTAATCAAGGTGGTATAGAGGTTTCATCAATTTCTTTGATAATCAATGATTCTGAAGCAGCTATTTGGCGTGGTCCAATGCTTAGTCAAGCTATCAAAGCATTGCACGATAATACCAATTGGTCAGACTTGGATTATTTGCTGATTGATATGCCACCAGGAACTGGCGATGCTTATTTAACAGTTTTTCAAAGTTTAGATGTTAAGAAATCTCTTTTAGTAACTACAAACGATAAATATGCTTTATACGATAACCTTAAGACTATCAGTCTCTTCAAAAAATTATCAATTGAACTCTGTGGTATTATTGAAAATATGTCTGAAGATTTCTCATTAGATGAAAAACCAATACATAATTCTAAATTAGCCAAGTATCTAAGTAGCTCAGTATTGGCATCACTGCCTCTCACAAAAAGAGAAATTATTCATGAAGAGACTCTTAAACTTAATAGATTGGAAAAATATTTTACGAAAGAATTGCTTAAACTATGAAAAAAATATTTATTCTCCTGATATTTGCTTTTTCCTTTCATTCTGAGGAGGCTGTATCGCAATATGAAGAGGATCCTTTTGAAGATTTCAATAGAATAGTCTTTAATGTAGCCGATCGTTTCGATAGTGCTGTTTTAAGGCCTACTGCTGAAGTGTATAGCGAATATACTCCAACAATAGTAAAAAACTCTGTATCAAACTTTTTTAATAATTTATCTGAAGTCGATACGATCGCTAATCAGCTTTTACAGGGGAAATTTAAATTAGCAATTGACGACACATTTAGATTTTTTATTAACTCAACTTTTGGTATAGCTGGTATTTTTGATGTAGCAACGGGAGTTGGTTTAGAAAGACACAATGAGGATTTTGGGCAAACTTTGGGTTATTGGGGGTTTTCAACAGGAGCATACATATTTACACCTATTGTTGGCCCTACCACAGTAAGAGACTTTTTTGCTTATCCAACTGGATGGTTATTTTCTGTAAATTTCATATTTGATGACAATAATCAGAAAGCTATTATTACCATGTTAGACGTTATCGAAACAAGAGAGCGGTTACTTGTAGCAGAAAATCTAATCGTTGGTGATAAATACTCCTTTGTTAAGGATGTATATTTTCAGTCAAGAGAAAGCCAAGTAAATGACGGTAATGTAGAAGATGAGTTTCTTATGGATTTTGACTTTGACTCTTTAGAAGAAGATCTTCCTGAAAATCAGTAAATATATTTTTTAAATCTCTATTGTTATTTCTAACATTAAGTAAAAGTTGCTTTCTGATTTCTTTTGAAAAAGAAATCTTTTTAATCACTTGTACTAAATGAGTAATTGCCCTATTAACGTCTTTCGGGTTTTCTAGGGCAAGGATGTATTCCATGTATGCTTTCATACCCATATTAAAACAATTAGCGTTGTTCTCCTCATATATGTCTTGGTCAACTCCTAGCAAAAAAGTTGGGTCTGCGTATACCTTCCTACCTAACATAACCCCATCTACGTATGACAAATGATTTTGGCACTTTATCATTTCATCAATGCCACCATTTATTATGATTTTCAAATCAGGATAATTTTCTTTAACCCGGTATACTGATTCGTATTTTAATGGTGGAATTGAACGATTTCGTTTTGTATCAAGACCACTAATGGCTTTACGTGCATGTATAAAAAAAGTATCAATTCCTTCGCTTGATAGACTGGAAATAAAATTACTAAGAAATTCATCTCCTTCATATTCATCTACTCCAATACGACATTTAACTGTGAGGGGGATTGAAAGATTTTTTTTCATTGCTCTTAAGCAAGAACTCAGCAACTTAATATCTTTCATCAAGAAAACTCCAAAATTTCCAGATCTAACTTTTTTTGATGGACAACCAACATTGAGATTAATTTCATCATATCCATAGCTAGCACCAATTTCTGCTGCTTCAGCAAGTTGTGATGGCTCACATCCACCTAATTGAAGAGCTACTGGATGCTCAATATCTTTATATTGAAGCAACTTGTCAGGGTTGCCTTTTAAAATGGCATTAGCGTGAATCATTTCTGTGTAAAGAACGGCTTTCTTTGAAAATTGTCGTGATAAATATCTAAAATGACGATCTGTTTTCTTCATCATCGGGGCAACACAGAATCTGTAATCTAAAGACATCAAATATAAAGAATCACACAGATTACGCCAACAATAGAAAGAACGATTGTGTAAGGCAGCGCCCGATAAACCATTCTGAGATAGGATAATCCTATCATTGGTGCTAAGGAGGATGTTAGTAAGAATAAAAAGGCTGCTTGACCATTTGGTGTCGCAACACTTGGCAGGTTTGTGCCGGTATTAATTGCTACTGCTAATCTGTCAAATTGTTCACGAGAGATAACATCATTTTCCAAGGCTTGAACAATCTCATTCATATAGACTGTTGCCACAAAGACATTATCACTAATAGCAGAAAGAATACCATTTGCTGCATAGAATAATGGTAATTGTAGGTCTTCTGATGAAGCTAAAACTACAGTGATAACTGGTGTAAATAATTGTTGATCATTAATTACAGCAACAATCACAAAGAAAATTACAAGGAGTGCTGTAAACGGTAAAGACTCATTGAAAGCATGTCCAAGTTTATGTTCTTCAACTAAACCTTTGAAGGAAGTTAAAAGAACCATTAAGAAAAGGCCAATAATTCCAACTGGCGCGTGATGGATTTGGTGGGTAGCCAAAGCTACGACAAGCAAGATACCAAACAGACCCTCTAACATTAAATGTGCATTTTGCATTTCAGTTCTTTTGGCAGCGTTGTCCTCAGCTTGTTGAATAATTTTATTCTTGAGGGTCTCTGGCAGAAGGGTACCGTACCCAAAAAGTTTAAACCTTTCTAGTAAAATGCAGCTTAACAAACCAAAGAACAGAACAGGCATAGTAACTGGCGCCATCCGTATAAAGAATTCAACAAAATCCCAATCAGCTTTGGTTGCGATTAGTAGGTTTTGTGGTTCACCAACAATAGTACAAACACCTCCCAAAGCGGTACCAACCACAGAATGCATAATGACATCAACCAGAAAATCTTTTCCTTGATTGAACTCTTCTTTTGTAATCCTATTTTCTTGTAAGTTGCTCTCAAAGATCTTGTAGAAACCTAACGTGACGCTTATTAAAACTGCTGTCACAGTAAGAGCGTCCAAAAATGCAGACATTACTGCAGCTGACAATACAAAGAGCAGAGATAGAATAATTTTTGATCTAAACCACTGGATAATTTTGGTAAAGATAACTAACAGGATATCTTTCATAAAAAATATAGCAGATACCATAAATACCAATAATAAAATTACCTCTAAGTTTGATTTGATCTCGTAAAAAACGTGGTAGCTTGTCGTAAGTCCTAAAAACAGTACTTGTAAAGCTATCAAACCACCTGGTTGCAATGGATAGCACTGTATCGAGAAGATTAGAGTAAATATAAATTGCAATAGGACTATCCAACCAAGGATGAATCCTGCATTAACACCCATTGCAGGCAGTGCAAAAAATAAAATTGGGTTTAAAATTAAAAACCCAATAATGCACCATTTGTACCAGTTAGGCGCTTTTCCTAAAAAACTGTTAAATAATGTTATAGTCACTAAATTCCCAAAGATATCATTATACAAAAGATGGAAAAATTTATAGCAAGTTTTAGCTTAAAAGTTAAACCAAATGAAAATGATAAATTTATTTGTATAAATTCTAATAGAGAGATTTTATTAGATTCGGTAAATTCAAGCTTCCTGCATGATGTAAATGAGCATAGTTTAGTTGATCCAATACAAATCTTTACACATGGTGATAACTCAATATTTCTAATTAGATCTAATGATGTTGCTTCAAACCATACTTTCTTAAAGAAAAAAGAAATTTACCCCTACCTAGATGAAAGCCTATTAACCTTATTGGGCAGGGCATTACAAATCAATGATTGGGTATTTTTTCAAAACTTTTGTCCAAGGCATGGACATAAGCTCAGCAATGTTAATGCAGACCTTTCCAAAAACTGTCCAGAATGTCGGCATGATTTATTTCCAAAAATGTCTCCTTGCATCCTTGTTGCTGTGACTTATGAAGATATGATTTTATTGGTAAAGCACAACAACCAAATAAGAAATTTATTTACAGTGATTGCTGGCTTTGCGGAGCTTGGTGAAAGCTTGGAAGAATGTGTTATGCGCGAAGTAAAAGAAGAGGTTGGTATTGATATTGATTCTGTTGAGTATGTGGGTAGCCAATCATGGCCGTTTCCCAATCAATTGATGGTAGCATTCAGTGCCAAAGCTAAATCAAAAGACTGTGTTATTGATACTAAAGAGTTATTGGAGGCAAAGTGGTTTGCAAAAAACGATTTGCCCACAATACCCCCAAAACCTTCTTTATCTAACTACCTGATTAAAAGAATTACTAATTCCCAGATCTAGGATCGTTTTTCGCTCTTCTTACAGGCTTTTTCTTTTGCACTGGTTTTTCAATTCTGTTACCAATATTGTCATCAACCACTGGCTTAGCTACCTCTGCTTGTTTCACATTACCTGTAGCCTTTTTTGGTTTAGGCGCTGCCTTAGGCTTTGGGCTTGGCTTTGGTTTTGCTTTAGTGTTTGTGTTCATTGGTTTTCTAGAATTGGTAAATTTCTTGTTACCACCATCCTTAGAATTTCTTGGTTTCCTATTTTTTGGATTACCTTTTTGAGAAGGTCTTCCACGGTTAGGTTTAAAGTTTCTTCTACGTGGCTTTGGCTTGTCTTCAGCTCCATCGCCTTTAAAGAAGGTAAATAATGAATCTAGTAAGCCTTTTTTATTTGAATCAACTTTTGGTATGTTTCTAAATTCAACATCTTCAACTAAAGCTTTTGATTTAGCCTTCGGCACTTTGACGTTGTAAGTAGATTTATTTTGAAAAGCTTTTGAAGAATCCTCAAGCTCTTTGTTGTAATCCAAATAAGCATTCTTTTTGATTTCAATTGTATATACGTCATTCTGCTTATACGGATCAATAAACGTCATTATTTTCGTACCAAACTTTCTCTCTATTTGATCAAGATTTGGTCTGTACTTATTTAGTAATTCGTTAGCAACATTTGGAGAAACCTTCAGTAACAGAATGCTTGATTTGTTATTGATTGATTTTTCTGTAATGAGTCTAAAGATTGATTCACATATAGATGCTACAGACCTGACCCATATGGTTTTACCCATTAGATCATTTAGAGCAGGTTTAATTCGCTGTCTAGACATTTCTAATAATCCAAACCTAGAGATTTTATCAAGCTGTATACGTGCATGATCATGTTTAGTAGATTCATACATTGCTCTCTCAACCTTCTCATTGTTTTTTGGCTCTTCCATATCAATAAAATCAATAACAATTAAACCGCCAAGGTCTCTGAGTTTTACTTGTCTTCCTATTTCTACTGCAGCCTCAAGGTTTGTTTTAAGTGCGGTTTCTTCAATATCACCACCCTTTGTAGAGCGAGCAGAATTAATATCAACAGAAGTTAATGCTTCACCGGAGTCAATCACAAGTGATCCGCCTGAAGGCAGTTTTACTTCTCTTGAAAAGGCAGACTCAATTTTTGATTCAATGCCATAACTTGCAAATAATGGCACTTCTTCGCTGTAGAGTTTTATTTTATCTACAAAATCTGGAACTATTTTAGTTGCATAAGTTTGGGCTGCTTTGAAATCCTCTTCATTATCAACAACAAGCTCACCAATCTCCTCTTTGAAATAATCTCTTATTGTTTTTTGTATCAAGCTCTGATCGGCATATATAAGCTGTGTTGCTCTGGCACTCTTAATGGCTGATTCTACTTCTAGCCATAGTTTCTTTAGGTAATCTAAGTCCCAAGTTAACTCTTCAATTTGTTTATCAATCCCAGCTGTTCTGATTATGACACTCATTCCTTCTGGTACAGTTAAACCATCAAGCAAAGCCTTAACCTTATCTCTTTCTTCGCCATGAATTCTTCTTGAAACTCCACCGCCTGTTGGATGGTTGGTCATAAGAACAATGTATCTGCTTGCTAAAGATATGTAAGTTGATAGGGCTGCTCCCTTATTGGTGCGTTCTTCCTTTTCAATTTGCACAACAATTTCATCACCTTCAGAAATTTTAAATCTGTCAGATCCTGTTTTGGATGAGTCAAAATACTCAGTTGAAAGTTCTTTAAATGGTAAAAAACCATGTCTTGAAGAACCCAATTCAACAAAAATTGCTTCAAGACTTGCCTCTATTTTTGTGATTTTAGCTTTGTGTATGCTTCCTTTTTGGAAGTTATTTCCTTCGAATTCTAGATCGAAATCTATTAATCTGTCGCCATCTATTAATGCACTTCTTCTGCCATTAATAGAGTTTGTATCGATTAGTATCTTTTTCATTGTATCCCTTATAAATAAAGGATAAGAACAATATTAGATTAGACGTTTTTCCGAAATTTTCATTATATTGAAATCTTTTAATCTAAGGTTAGTTGTTCTCATCTTATTTGTATTATTAAATTTATATCAAGCTTACTTTTGTATTATTTATTTGTTCAGTTGTAAGCTAAAGGGGTATATTTTACAGCAAAATGAACAAAATTAATGTTTTTCTTATAAATGAGGATAATGACGGGCGAAGACTCGATAATTATTTATTCTCACAATTTAAAAAATCTATTCCAAAATCAAAAATCTATAGCTCAATACGAAAAAAATCTATCAAGGTTAATGGAAAGAGGACGAAGGCAGATTACAAAATAAAACTTGGTGACAAAATTACTTATCCAAACTTCGTAATAAAGCACAGTGTTTCAAACTCTGCTAATTTGGATCAACATAAAGAACTTATTAAAAGTGCAATCATTTATGAGTCTGACCGTTTTATCGTAGTTAACAAACCACCTAATTATGCAGTGCATGGTGGTTCTGGGTTAAATTTTGGAATTATTGAAATTATCAGAATGTTATACAAATATTCAGATGATTTTAATCTTGCACACAGACTAGATAAGAGCACGAGTGGTTGTTTAATCATTGCCAAGAAAATGTCAGCATTAAGAAATATTCATAAACAATTCAGAGATCGAGAAGTAAAAAAAATCTATGAATGTTTTGTTCAAGGGAATTGGCCAAAAGCTATTAATAATGTAGAGAATAAGCTATCAACATCAAGGGACAAACAAAGTTCTCTCAAAACAACAGAAAACGATCAGGGCAAAACATCTAAAACAAAATTTATCATTGAGAAACAATATAAAGACTACACACATATGATTGCCATGCCGGTTACTGGCAGGACGCATCAAATAAGAGCACATTGTTATCAAACCGGTCACCCAATTATTGGAGATAATAAGTACCGTATCAAAGATCTTGATATTGAGGCGAAACGTTTGATGTTGCATTCCAAATCAATTGAATTTTTTGACCTTGATAAAAAGATTAAAGTAGAAGCTAAAGATAGATACGGGTTTAAAATCTAAATCGAAAAACAGTTACTTCTAACTGGGTTGCCTCTTCATTTCTAATGTGAATCTCACTTAGTGGAAATAGAGTTAGATTATTGTTGTGGTATAGGTACATTTGATTGGGTTCATCTACATCATAAATTTCATAAAGACCCCATATCAACAAGCCTGTAATAATGATGTTGTTTATGTCTTCTTCTTGTTTACACCTACCTAAAGATTCGATAGGGCCATTCTCCGTGTAAACTATTTTTTTCCAACCAACTCCTTCTAAGTATTCATCTTCGCAATTTCTTACCGTGTCAGCATGGCCAGAAAGCATGAATATTGCTAAGAAGATAAGAAATTGTTTCATCTCAATGATATTAAGATAAATCTGATAAAAATAAAGCTGGTAGGGATGAACGGACTTGAACCGTTACGCTTTTCAGCATGCGAGTTTGAGTCGCACGTGTCTACCAATTCCACCACATCCCCGTAAATGTATAATACATCCTATGCAAAACGACATCTATAAGACTGATTATGATTATGAATTACCAGAGGAATTAATTGCAAAGTTTCCTCTAGATAATAGAACTGATTCACAGCTATTAATCTCTGCAAATAACAATTTTCATACTCATAAATTTACAAAGTTAATAGACCTTGTAGATTCAGATGACATCTTAGTGCTTAATGAAACTAAAGTTAATCCGTCAAGACTTAAATTAACTAAAAATACTGGTGGGAAAGTTGAAATCCTAGTTTTGGAAATGAAAAATAGATTTACAGCAGTTTGTCTTACCAAGGGGCTTAATAAAAAAATTAAAGACCAACAGTTATTCTCTTCTCACTTTCCACTTAAAATTTCAGTCTTAAAGGACTTAGGTGACTCAGTAGAAATAAAGTTTGCCCAAGATATACAACATCTTTGTAATTCAATTGGTGAAATGCCAATACCTCCTTATTTAAACCGAGATAGTGATTTGATTGATAATGATAGATATCAAACTGTATTTGCAAATGAAAAGTTTCAAGACTCAGCTGCAGCGCCAACGGCATCGTTACATTTAGATGAAACATTGTTAAGCAAAATCTCAGAAAAAATCAAAGTATGCAAATTAAATTTAAGCGTGGGGCTGGGTACTTTTAAACCACTTGGTGATACTCCTATCAATGAAAGTTCAAAATTGCATTCAGAAAAATTTTACATACCCAAAGAGACTGCATCATGCATTAATGAAGGCATAGCTTCAGGGAAAAGAATAATAGCATTAGGAACTACTACCCTACGTGCATTAGAGGCAGCATGGGACGATGATCGAAAAGTATTAAAGCATGGCCATATGTCTACTGATTTATTTATCTTTGAGGGGTTTAAGTTTAATGTTGTGAATTCATTAATAACTAATTTTCACCTGCCGCAATCTAGCCTTTTGATGTTGGTTTCTGCGTTTGCCGGGAAAAAATTAATATTTGATGCATATCAATATGCAATAGAGAATAAAATGCGCTTCTTTAGTTATGGAGATGCGATGATAATAGAAAGATGACATTTAAGGTATCCCATACATCAGGTTTTGCTAGAAGAGGAACGCTTACAACTAAAACCACGTCCATTGAAACCCCTGTGTTTATGCCAGTTGGAACATATGGCACAGTTAAAGGATTAACTCCCAAGCAGCTTAATGATATTGGTTTTGAAGTTATATTGGGGAATGCCTTTCATTTATTTCTAAGACCTGGTCTTGAAACAATAGAAAAATTTGATGGGCTCCACAAATTCATGGGATGGGATAAATCAATACTTACTGATTCAGGAGGTTTCCAGATCTGGAGCTTAAAAGAACTAAGAAAAATATCTGAAGAGGGCGTAAGCTTTAGATCACCCCTAGATGGAAAAAAGATTTTCTTATCTCCTGAAGATTCTATGAACATTCAGTTGACGCTAAATTCAGACATTATTATGGCTTTTGATGAATGCACAACTTACCCATCTTCGCTTGAAGAAGCAAAACAATCTATGGAATTAACGCATAGATGGGCCAAAAGATGTAAAAGTTACTTCGATGAAAATTCTAATGGCCATAAATTGTTTGGGATTGTTCAAGGAGGGATGCATGAAAGCTTAAGAATGGAATCACTTAAAGCAATTGAGGGACTAAATTTTGATGGTATAGCATTAGGTGGTTTGAGTGTCGGTGAACCTAAAGAAGAAAAAACAAAAATACTGCGAGCGCTTGCTGACAAACTGCCAAAGGATAAACCTCATTACGTTATGGGTGTAGGCACTCCTGAAGAGCTTGTGGAGGGTGTTAGGTATGGCATCGATATGTTTGATTGCGTAATACCAACACGAAATGCTAGAAATGGCTTTATTTACACCAATACAGGAATTCTAAAAATAAGAAATGCAGAACATAAAAATAGCACTTTACCATTAGATGAGTCCTGCGATTGCTACACATGTAAGAATTTTTCTCGTGGGTATCTACACCATCTAGATAAGTGCAATGAGATTTTAGCCAGCACATTGATGAGCATTTGTAATTTATCCCATTTTCACACGTTAATGAGCAATATACGTAAGTCATTAGAGGAAAATAAATTTGAAGAATTTGTTGATTCCTTTTACGATATGAGGAGCTTGAAAAAGCCAGAACTTTAGGAGATTTTATGGATACACCGGCAGAACCAACATTTATTCCATTTTTTATGCTTTTAGCATTTTTTTTATTCGTTTATTTTGTAACCATCAGACCACAACAAAAAAGAAGAAAAGACCATGAAACACTTGTTGCCTCTTTGCAAAAAGGCGATGAGGTGATGACTTCATCAGGACTTGTTGGAAGAGTCGAAACAGTATCTGATAGATTTGTAAGCATTAAGCTTAATGAGACTGTATCTGTGAATATGCAGAAAGAATTTATTTCTTCTCAATTACCTAAAGGCACAATAAATAGCATCGAAACACAGTGAATAGATTTAAGATTTGGCAAATATTTTTAATTTATACAGTAGTTCTGTTAGGAATTATCTATGCTCTGCCAAACTTCTATCCAACAAAACCATCATTACAAATAGCCTTTGGCGACTCTTCAAGGCTTCTAGATAAAAATATTAATTATGAAATAGAAGAAGTTTTGAATGCTGAAAATATAACTTTTGATGAAATAGCTGTTGAAGAGAACTCTCTTAAGATTGTATTTGATGATGTTTCAGATCAATTGGCAGGGAGAAGATTGCTTGCAAATTACTCAGAAGGGGATTTTATTATAGCCATGAGCTCTGAACCATCTACACCAGAATGGCTTAGATCTCTTGGTGGCAAACCTATCAATCTCGGTTTAGATTTGGCTGGTGGCATTCATTTTCTTTTAGAAGTTGATACTGATAGATATTCGTCAGAGAGACTTTCCTCTGAGGGTGCCTCATTGGTCGAAGAGTTTCTTAAAAGAAATATTAATTCGTCATACACAAGCAACACAGCAGGAATAGTGCTTGTCTTTAGAAATATAGAAAACTTAAGATCAGCACGAGATTATCTAGAACAAAACAACTTTACGACATCAGGAAGCAAGTACACAATCATTCAGGAAGGTAATAATTTAAACCTTGAGTACACTCAAAACTACCTTTCTGAAATAGTTGACTATGCTGTCGAGCAAAATTTGGTTGCTCTAAGAAATAGGGTAAACGAACTCGGAGTGTCTGAACCAATAGTACAAAGAGAAGGAAAGGGCAGAATTGTGGTAGAGCTTCCTGGGGTACAAGATTCAGCATCTGCAAAAAAGATTATTGGTAAAACAGCTAACTTAGAATTTAGATTAGAGGCAAAAACTTCAGACTCATTTCTACGAAAAGATAAATTCCAATATAAGGATCAACCTGGTCGTTCAGCATTTTTAGAAAAGGTAGTTGTTTTGACGGGTGATAATGTAACCAATGCTCAAAGTGGTTTCGATGAGAATGGTGGGTCACAAGTGAATATAAGTCTTGATATTGATGGTGGAAGGGCTATGCAAAATGCAACAAGAGATAACATTGGAAGAAGGTTAGGAGTAGTCTTAGTAGAAGAGAAGACTAAAACATTCTTTGATGATGAAAATAATGTGATCCAAGAGTCCTTTATTGAAAAAAGCATCATTAGTAATGCAACAATTCAAGATGTGCTTGGTACAAGCTTTAGAATCACAGGTCTTGGAAATTCATCTGCTGCAAGTGAACTAGCTCTCCTATTGCGGGCTGGAGCATTGGCAGCACCAATGAAATTTGTTGAAGAACAAACAATTGGGCCAACTCTAGGACAAGAAAATATTGAAAAGGGCGTTAATTCAGTTTTAATAGGTTTTCTTCTAGTTTTCATCTTCATGCTTATTCGATACAGGCTTTTTGGACTTTCTGCAAATTTCGCACTAATTACCAACTTAGTGTTAGTAACTGCCGTTATGTCGATGGTGGGTGCAACTCTTACCTTACCAGGTATAGCAGGAATTGTTTTAACTGTTGGTATGGCTGTTGATGCTAATGTTCTTATTTTTGCCAGAATTTCTGAGGAGTTAAAAAATAATATAAATCCGCAAAGCGCTATTAAAAATGGATTTGCTAAAGCGTTTAGCACCATTATGGATGCAAATATCACCACACTTTTAGTGGCACTTATTCTTTATGCAATAGGTACTGGTCCTATAAAAGGTTTTGCGATTACACTTAGCATAGGGATCATCACCTCCATCTTTACAGCAATACTAGTTACTAGATCACTAGTTAACTTTATCTATGGATATAGAGACATCAAGGAGCTAAAAGTATGATGAATATTCCGTTTGTTAAGACTAATTTATATGGAATAGCAATTTCATCTGTCCTGTTGGTTATAACTTTAATTTCACTGTCTTTTAAGGGTCTAACACTAGGTCTGGATTTCACAGGCGGTGTGTCTCTTGAACTTAAATATGAGCAGAAAGCAGATTTAGAAAGAATAAGACAGAGTATATCTAAAATTGAAAATGCAAACTTTGTTGTTTTGAATTATGGCTCTGATGAAAATGTTTTAATTAAGTTTCAGAGTGATGAAGAGTTATCCATAAATGCTGATACCGTTATTAATCAGTTAGAAAGCGACAATTATTTAGGCACAGTTGAGAAATCTGAAACAATTTTTCCACAAATTGGGGAGGAGCTAAGAGATAAAGGGGGCATTGCAATATTGGTTGCTATGTTGGTAATCCTTGTCTACATCATTTTTAGATTCCAGATTAAATTTGGTTACGGCGCCATAGCTGCGCTATTCCATGATGTATTAATTATCTTGGGTATTTTCTCAGTTTTTAATCTAGTTTTTGATTTATCAGTCCTTGCCGCGTTACTAGCTATAGTTGGTTATTCGCTTAATGACTCAATTGTTGTCTCAGACCGTATAAGAGAAAATTTTATGGATGAGAATAAAAAAGGAAGTACTGAGGTATTAATCAATGAGTCGTTAAACCAAGTTTTTGCAAGAACCATTATCACATCATTTACAACATTGCTTGTCTTGGTAGCTTTATTGGTTGCCGGAGGTGAAGCGCTCAAGAACTTTAGTTTAGCTCTTGCTGTTGGTGTTATTGTTGGTTCGTATTCTTCTATTTATATTGTTGTTAGAGTTCTTCTCAGTACAAATCTAACAAAGAAAGACATGGAAGTAGTTAAGAATGAGCCAGAAGAGTCTTACTCTTTAGACTGATATCCGTCGGCCACACATTTATTAAGATTTTTAAAACATTTTGGTGAACTAACAATCATGTGGTCTGAATCATAGGTATCAGGTTTACCTGAAAAATCACCTATTAAACACCCTGCAGATTGCGCAATAAATAGGCCTGCCATTCTATCCCATTTTTGCAACCCATGACCCCAAAAACCATCCAACCGACCAGCTGCACAGTAAGCTATATCAAGTGCTGTACATCCAGATCTTCTTACAGTTACATCAAATGCATTTAGGGTCTTAAAAGTATTTAAAACACTGTATGTATAATTTTGGTCTTCATTTGTATGACCTACGTTTGATAAAAATGCCTCATCAATGGTTTTTACAACTTCAACTCTTTCAATTAGATCAGCTGCATTAGCTGCAAGTGCAGTCACCTCATCTGAAGGAAAATGTTTTGGGTTTACTAAACATAGTTTTGAAAAATTCATAGTTTTCATTGCTCTAAGAGCTGAGCCTAT
>OZSS01000384.1_pt1 | contig 20846 bp, 20 predicted proteins | sample 1779911 | NCBI WGS metagenome assembly OZSS01 (sample SAMEA2603589, study PRJEB24840) | metagenome | biome: Water; feature: Photic zone; material: Seawater sample | place: Mediterranean Sea | collected 2013-11-12 | depth 10 m | reverse complement strand
CAGAAAAGAGTTATTTTAGCTTTAAAGATGAAAATTTGGTTTGAATGATACTGGTCTATTCCCATAAAATAACTCCAAGGTTAACTTATATTTTTCGTCAGATTTTTATACGAATTCTTGAACTGCCCGTCAATTTTACATCAACGATTGAAAAGTTTGTTTCCCACTCGGGACCCAAGATCAGTTATACCCACCAACCCTTGGGAAAGGAGTTTTTTATAGCCTCCCACGACTTGCTTTTCCAGCAGGGAATTCAAGAAGTAGAAGTAGAGGTTTCCAACTGGTCTGGAACCCCTGCTTTTTTTAAACTAAGTAAAGATTCCCAACTTCCATTTGATATTTTTGCAGCTTCATTTTATTTGATGAGTAGGTACGAAGAATTCCTACCCCACATCAAAGACGAATTGGGGTCCTTTTTACCCCATCAAAGCTTGGCTGCGAAAAATAATTTTTTGGAACTACCACTCATCGATTTGTGGGCCCTTCGACTGAAGGACAAATTATATGAGTTCTTTCCAGAGCTGCCCCATATTTCCTGGAATAAACCCACATTCCAACCCATCGTTTCTGTGGTTAACCCCTATCAATACAAACACAAATCATTGTTGCTAAAAGTGGTAGATTCCTTACAGTCAATTTGGAGCTTGAATTTATTTTCTTTGATAGAGAAATATTTGGTTATTTTAGGATTTAGACAAGATCCCTATGCCAATTTTGATGCATTGGAAAAATTATTTAAAGTAACAGGAGTACAACCGATCTATTTTTTTCTTTTTTCGGAAATTTCTTTTTTTGATCAAGGGGTTTCTATCTATAATAATCGGTTTAGAAACTTAATAAAACATACAGCAGACAGTCACAAAGTTTCCTTATTGGCCTCTCATGCTGGCCAGCAGGAGTCGAAAAAAATATTTAATGAGTGTCAACAACTGAACGAATTAATTCACAGAAAAATAGATTTCTTAAGATTCAATTATAATCTTTTATCGGCCTCATCAGGATACTATCAACTATTGGAAAACGGTATACAGGAGGATTATAGCATGGGATATAGGGAGGTACTGGGTTATCGGGCTTCTACGGCAGTGCCTTTCTATTTTTATGATTTGAATAACGACTTACAAACGGCTCTAAAAATTTTTCCCATTGTGGCGCAAGAGGAAGGCTTGCGAAGCTATTCAAATGAAAAAGCATTTCAAAAATTATTGAATTTATACGAAGCCCTACCGACCCGATCGGCCTTCCATGGAGTCTCTTTTTCCAATGCCATTTTAAACCCCAATGAGGAAAATAAATCTTTTCGCGAACAGTTTTTAAATTACCTCAAAAGTCATGCTAGAAAAGAGTAAAATTAAAAACGTATTTTTTGATTTAGACCATACCTTGTGGGATTTTGAAAAAAATTCGGCCTTTACTTTTGAAAAAATTCTTAAACCCTTAAATATTCAAATCGAGCTCAGCGAATTTCTTCACTTCTATGACGATTTCAACCACAAATATTGGAAACTGTACAGGGAAAATAAAATTTCCCAAAACACACTAAGTCAGCAAAGATTGATCAAAACATTTGAAGCCATTGACTATAGCGCCACTCCTGATTTGATCAATATGCTTTCGGAACAATACATCGAAAACCTATCTACTTTCACCCACCTTTTTGAGGGAACGATTTCCGTTTTAGAATACCTGAAAAAAAAATATACGCTCCATATTATTACCAACGGATTTGAGGTGGTTCAGCATCATAAAATTAATAATTCTAATCTTTCAAGCTATTTTCAAAATGTGTTTACAGCTGAAAAATTGGGTTATAAAAAACCACATCCCATCATATTTGAAAAAGCTTTGGAACTCAGCAAGGCCATTGCCACTGAATCTGTAATGATTGGAGATAGCTTGGAGGCCGATGTGCTGGGTGCCCAAAACGCTGGGATGGAAGCCATACATTTTAATTCCCACCATGAAGCCGAGCACGATCATTCTCCTGTGATTTACAATTTGGAAGAAATTAAGCGTCTGTTATGATTTTTAAGGATATGTTTTCATCCCCAAAGGGAAAGTTTTAAATTCGCCATCAAATGGAATTAAAAAAAGCCCAAGATATTGTTGATCAATGGATAAAGGAACACGGAGTACGTTACTTTAATGAACTCACCAATATGGCACAACTCACAGAGGAAGTGGGCGAGGTGGCTCGGATCATTGCCAGGCGCTATGGCGAGCAAAGCGAAAAAGAAAGCGACAAGCTTAAAGACTTGGGGGAGGAACTCGCCGACGTAATTTTTGTAGTCCTTTGTTTGGCCAACCAAACGGGTGTAGATTTACAATCAGCCTTTGATAAAAAAATGAAATTCAAAGCAGAAAGAGACCACGACCGACATCAAAACAATCCCAAGTTAAAGTAAATAGAGGATGAGGATAAAGTTGCACCATCCTGGCCAACAGGCCAAAGGAAACATCACGATTACAGGATCCAAAAGCGAATCCAACAGACTGTTGATCCTCCAGGCTTTGTACCCACAAATCAAGATAAAAAATGGCTCTAATTCTGACGATTCATCGGTAACACAGGAAGCTTTGAAAAGCAATGGTCAGCGGATCGATATTCATCATGCGGGGACTGCAATGCGTTTTTTAACTGCCTATTTTGCCACTCAAGTGGATCGTGAGACTGTTTTAACAGGTTCCAAAAGAATGCAAGAACGGCCAATAAAGATATTGGTAGATGCGCTCAACAGCCTTGGAGCCGATATTTCCTACGATAAAGAAATAGGGTTTCCACCTTTACAAATTAGGGGGAAGCAGCTAACAGAAAACAAGGTAAGTCTGCCCGGTAACATCAGTAGTCAGTACATATCTGCTTTGATGTTGATCGCCCCTTCTTTAAAGAATGGGTTGGAAATTGTTTTGACTGATGAGATCACATCTGTGCCATACATCACCATGACCCAAAGTATACTCGACGATTTGGGATTCGATACCTCTTTTAAAGGAAATAAAATTTCCATCCGGCCAGGAACAATGACCCATCCTCAGGAGTGGACAGTGGAGTCAGATTGGAGTTCTGCTTCGTATTTCTATTCTATAGTAGCATTGGCAGCGGAGGGAGAAATTTATTTGAGTTATTATGCTCCAGAGAGTCGTCAAGGCGACGCTGCTTTGGAGAAAATCTACCGCAATCTCGGGGTGGAGACCACCTTTGACTCAGGAAAAATAAAGCTTTCTAAAATAAAAAACTTCGTGACTCCAGACCATATAGCACTCAATTTAAAAAACACACCAGACCTGGCCCAAACAATTGCAGTGAGTTGCTTGGGTTTAGGAACAGATTGTTTACTGACGGGCCTACATACCCTTAAAATCAAAGAAACAGATCGATTAACAGCCCTTAAAGTAGAAATGGAAAAGCTGGGAGCAAAGGTAAAAATCACAGACAATAGCCTTGTTTTGACCCACGCCAAAACGTTAAAAAGCGATGTGGCAATAGCTACTTATAACGACCACCGAATGGCCATGGCTTTTGCCCCTTTGGGGTTAAGGGTCCCTATTTTGATCAACGACGCCGGGGTGGTATCCAAATCCTACCCTGGATTTTGGGACGATTTGCAAACAATTGGATTCAATCGGGATATATTTTAGTTTTTTATCCTCAATTACTTGACAACCCCCTCATTGAAAACCTATATTTACAGGGCAAAAAAATAAATTATGAAGCTGTCAGATTTTAATTTTGACCTCCCCAATGTTTTACTGGCCCAAAGACCTTCCTCTGGAAGAGACGAGTCCCGTTTGATGGTCCTCAATCGTGCAGATCAATCGATCAGTCACCATACCTTTAAAGATGTCATCGATTTTTTTGATGAAGGCGATGTGATGGTTTTGAACAATACCAAAGTTTTTCCTGCACGCCTTTTTGGAAACAAAGAAAAGACGGGTGCCAGAATTGAAGTTTTTCTGCTGAGAGAGCTCAATGAAGAACAAAGACTATGGGATGTGCTGGTAGATCCAGCCAGAAAAATTAGAATTGGCAATAAACTTTATTTTGGAAACGATGACAGTTTAGTCGCTGAAGTTATAGACAACACAACCTCGAGAGGACGAACACTTCGTTTTCTTTTTGACGGTTCTTATAGCGATTTCCGGTCCAAACTAAAAGAGTTGGGACAAACTCCGCTGCCGAAGTACATTAACAGACCCATTGAGAAAGAAGACGCAGAGCGCTATCAAACCATTTATGCAAAACATGAGGGGGCCGTTGCTGCTCCTACAGCAGGGCTCCATTTTTCAAAGCATTTGATCAAAAAACTCCAAATCAAAGGAATTGATTTGGCAGAGCTTACCCTCCACGTGGGCTTGGGAACCTTCAGTGCAGTTGAGGTGGAAGATTTATCCAAGCATAAAATGGATTCTGAGGAGCTAATCATTACACAAGAAGCTTCGAATTCTGTTAACAATGCATTAAAAACAAATCGAAAAATTTGTGCTGTTGGAACCACTGTAATGCGCGGGTTGGAGTCGTCCGTTTCTTCAATGGGAACCTTAAACCCTTATGAGGGATGGACCCACAAGTTCATATTTCCTCCCCACGATTTTTCAATAGCCAATTGCATGATTACCAATTTCCATACGCCAAAATCGACTTTATTGATGATGGTATCTGCTTTTGCAGATGTGGATTTTGTTAAAGAAGCTTATAAAGAAGCCATAAAGAAAAAGTACAATTTCTACTCTTATGGTGACGCCATGCTTATTTTGTGATTTCACTTGATTGCGAAGTGAGTTTATATGAAAAAAGCACCCATGGCAACCGATAAAAAAAAGGACATTCGTGCACTTTCAATAGAAAACTTGCGACAGTTTTTTGTGGACCATGGGGACAAAGCATTTCGTGGGAACCAAGTTTATCAGTGGTTGTGGCAAAAGGGAATTCATGATTTTGATGGAATGACCAACCTTTCAATAGCTACCAGGTCATTGCTAAAAGATTATTTTGTGATCAATCATATAGACATTGACCACCAGCAAAAAAGCAGTGACGGCACCCTCAAAAACGCTGTAAAACTCCACGACGGTTTGGTCGTTGAATCGGTGCTGATCCCCACAGCATCAAGGACAACGGCTTGCGTTTCCTCTCAGGTAGGCTGTAGTTTGGATTGTCATTTTTGTGCTACGGCGAAGATTAAAAGGATGAGGAACCTCAATGCCGACGAGATCTATGACCAAGTTGTTGCGATGAACCAGCAGAGTAAGTATTATTATGAACGCTCTTTGTCAAATATTGTGTTTATGGGAATGGGAGAGCCGCTAATGAATTACAACAATCTCATCAAAGCCATAGACAAAATAACACAGCCAGAAGGCCTGGGGATGTCCCCTTCCAGAATTACGGTATCTACCTCTGGTATCCCAAAAATGATAAGGAAGATGGCAGATGATCAGGTTCGTTTTGGTTTAGCAGTTTCGCTCCACAGTGCCCGACAAAATGTAAGGGCAGAAATAATGCCGTTTTCAGATAAATTTCCGTTGGAAGAATTGGCCGATGCGATTCAGTATTGGTATGAAAAGACCTCCCAGATGGTTACCTATGAGTATGTTGTTTGGAAAGGAATCAACGACCAAAATGAAGACATTGATGCCCTGGTGGATTTTTGTAAAAAGACCCCTTGCAAAGTAAATCTGATCACGTATAACCCTATTGGAGAAGATAAATTCCTACAAGCAGCGCCTGACCGAATATCGGCCTATGAAGTGGCGTTGACAGAAAATAGGATCACTGCAACAGTAAGGAGATCAAGAGGAAAAGACATCGATGCGGCTTGTGGTCAATTGGCCAACAAAGCAAAGGTATAGTCGGTTGTATTTCATTTGTTATTAATGGTATCTTTACAGCGGAATGAAAGTTGTTGAGCGCATTAAAGAACCCATTTATGAGGAAATGGAGCTTTTTGAAAAAAAGTTTACCAAATCCATGTCTTCCAAGGTAGCCCTGCTCAACAGAATCACCCATTTTATAGTCAACAGAAAAGGAAAACAAATGCGTCCTATGTTTGTTTTTTTAGTTGCAAAAATGCTGGGAAAAGGAAAGGTAAATGAAAGGGCTTACCGGGGTGCTTCTGTAATTGAGTTGATACACACGGCCACCTTGGTTCACGACGACGTGGTGGACGACAGCAATCAGCGGAGAGGGTTCTTTTCCATCAATGCTTTATGGAAAAATAAAATTGCTGTTTTGGTAGGGGATTATCTACTGTCTAAAGGACTGCTACTTTCTATTGAAAATGAGGATTTTGACCTTTTGAAAATAATATCAGTAGCAGTTCGGGAAATGAGTCAGGGGGAGCTGATGCAGATTGAAAAGGCAAGAAAATTAGACATTACAGAAGAAATATATTACGAGATAATCCGTCAGAAAACAGCTACGCTTTTGGCCGCTTGCTGTGCAATGGGAGCGCAGTCTGTTTCGGCCAGCACTGATGAAGTTTCAAAAATGCACCAGTTCGGGGAGTTACTCGGGATGGCTTTCCAGATCAAAGACGACTTGTTTGATTATTCCGAACAAAGAATTGGGAAACCCACGGGCATCGACATCAAAGAACAAAAAATGACCTTACCGCTGATTCATGCTTTAAATGTAATGGAGCGATCGGATAAAAACTGGTTGATTAGAACGGTCAAAAACCACAATAAAGACAAAAAGAGGGTTCGAGAAGCCATTCTAAGAATAAAGGCTGCTGGGGGACTCGAGTTTGCGGAAACTAAGATGGAAGACTACCGTTCCAAGGCCATAGATCTGCTCCAAGAATTCCCGAAAAATGAATACCGAGACGCCCTTGAATTGATGGTTAATTTTGTTATTGAGCGAGATATTTGATCTTCATTGACTGAAATTAACGCAAGCGGTTTTGTTCGGTGGTCATATAATTTTATTTTTATGTAAATATTTTCCTTGATTTGATTTCAAGAACGACCATAGACCAAGTATATGAATCAGCCCGATTGGAGGAGGTGATCGGGGAATATGTTACCCTAAAAAAATCTGGAGCCAATTTTAAGGGCCTCAGTCCTTTTACTCAGGAGCGAACGCCGAGCTTTATGGTTTCACCCGCCAAACAAATATGGAAAGATTTCAGTAGTGGTAAAGGAGGTAATGTGATTGCTTTTTTAATGGAACACGAGCACTTCACTTATCCTGAAGCCATCAGATATTTGGCTAAAAAATATAATATTGAAATTGAAGAAACCGAGGAAACGGCCGAGGAAAAGCAAATCAAAGACACAAAAGAAAGTATGTTTTTGGTGGCCCAATACGCCGCATCTTTTTTTGAAGAAAATCTCTGGGAAACCTCAGCTGGGAAATCCATAGGATGCTCTTACTTTAAAGAAAGGGGTTTTACTGACGAGACCATTAAAAAATTCGCCTTGGGGTATTCCCCAGACACTAGCGATGCTTTGAGTAAGAAAGCTCAAAAAGAGGGGTATAATGTAGATTTTTTAGAAAAAATTGGGCTGGTCATCATCAATGAAAATCGACAAATAGATCGTTTTCGGGCTAGAGTAATTTTTCCCATTAGAAGTATGTCGGGGAGGGTCCAGGGTTTTGGAGGTAGGATTTTGTCTCAAAACACTAAAATTGCCAAATACCTGAACTCCCCAGAAAGCGATATTTATCACAAGAGTAAGGTCCTCTATGGTATTTACGAATCTAAACAAGCGATAGCCAAAAATGATTTGTGTTATTTGGTGGAGGGCTACACCGATGTTATCCAGATGCATCAGTCGGGCATCACTAACATAGTATCATCCTCAGGAACTGCACTTACCATAGACCAGATCCATATGATAAGCCGCCTGACCTCAAACATTGTGGTATTGTTTGATGGAGATGATGCTGGAGTCCGGGCTTCGCTGCGTGGAATAGATTTAATTCTCGAGCAGGGAATGAACGTAAAGGTATGTAGTTTTCCAGCGGGCGAAGATCCGGATAGTTTTGCTAAGTCCCATACCACCGCAGAAATTAGCGATTTTCTCACCCAGCAGTCAAAAGATTTTATCCAGTTTAAAGCCTCTCTATTGCATGAAGATGGCAATAACGATCCGATCAAGAAAGCAGAGACCATCAGGGATATCGTAGAGAGCATATCTAAGGTGCCAGATGTGATCAAGCAAGAAATTTATATCCAGAGCTGTGCTGAAATAATGGAAATTTCGGAAGATGCCTTATTCAGTGCGTTGGCCCAAATAAATCAGAAAAATAAAAGCAAAGGCGCTAAAAAGTTAATTTATAACCAGGGCCAAACGCCTGTCAAAAGAGCAGCTGCTACTGTTTCTAAGGTAGATCGGGTATATGAATTAGAAAAACAAATCATTGCCATATTACTCACCTACGGGAATTTGGAATTTGATTTTGAAGACAATATCATAAAACCAAATGAAGAAGGAGAGCTGATCCAACACACAAAGCGAATATCTGCCAAAGTCTATGAAAAGATTTTCTTGGACCTCCAGCAAGATGAAGTCGAATTGAGTCAAGAGACTTTTAAAAAACTATTTTACCAACTCATAGAAATTTATCAAAGCGCTCCAGAAGATTTGAACTTGGAAAAAATCATGCAGACAGATGATATTTCACAAAACGAGATCATCACTGATTTGGTTATGAAGGAAGAACAACATCAGCTTCACGATTGGGAAAAGAGAAATATTTTTGTAAAAAATAAGGGTACTGAGGTGGTTCGTATGGTCAGTGAAACCATACTTTCTATGCGCCGCTACTTGATCGATCAAAAAATAGTAGAACTCCAGCTGAATACTAAAGAGCAAGGGGAAAATCAAGAAACACTCCAAGAAATCATCAGTTGGCAGCAACTCAAAAAAGTAGTTTCCAACAAGCTCAACCGGGTACTTTAGACCAAGTTCAGGTTTTTGGCTTGAATGTAGAGGTCAAACATATTGGTTACTTTGAGCTTGTGCATCATCCTGTTTTTATAAGTGTTTACAGTTTTTTGATTGATCTTCAATCGTTCGGCGATTTCTATATTACGCTTGCCATCGGTCAGGTATTTTAAAACTTCGATCTCTCGAGAAGAGAGCGTACCATATCTGTTCCTTGGTTTTTCGATGTCAAGATCTAATTTTAATTCATTGTTAAAATTGTTAGTGATATAGAGGCGGTAGGCGTCAATTTTTTTGATGGCATCGGCCATTACACAGGCTTTAATATTTTTAGACAAAAACCCAATAGCACCGGCTCGCATCAAAGGAATACTATAGATGTCTTTGTCTTGAGCAGTAAAAAAAATAACATTGATTTCGGGATTGATGTTTTTGATTTGATGAATGAGGTCTACAGGACTTTCATCATTTAAGATCATTTCTGAGATAACAATATCTACTGGATTTGATTTTGTGAAAGCGATACCATCAGCCAAATTTTCAGCCGTGTGAACCACGTTTAAGAAATTGTATTCGGAAAGGAAGTTTACGAAGCCACACCTCACAACAGGGTGCGGGTCAATTAGAAGTAGGTTTATCATAATTTGGGGAAAATTATTTTGACTATTATTTACATAAAAATAGTGTTTTTTTTTAAACCACTTAAACCAACAGTGAAGTTGGTATTTCACAAACCGGTATGGGATTCATTTTGTGTTGATTTTGGCGATTAAATCCTTTATAAACATTTATAATATCGAGCTGTTTGGTGTTCAAGTCTTTTAAACTAGGGTTTTGCTCGATTTCCTGCATGGCCCACTCTAAGTCATCGTAATTGGCCCCCATTTGTTCCTCATCAGTGCGGTTATCGCCCCACAAACCGTCGGTTGGGGCAGCCTTTTGAATGGTGTCAATTATGCCTAAAAATTCTGCAACCTCATATACTTGAGATTTTAATAGGTCTGCGATAGGGCTGAGGTCAACACCTCCATCACCGTATTTGGTATAAAATCCAACCCCAAAATCCTCAACTTTATTTCCTGTACCCGCAACCAAATAACGTTGCAAAGCTGCAAAATAATACAGGGTAGTCATCCTTAATCTTGCCCTGGTATTGGCCAAACTCAATTGTTGTTCCTCCTTGAGGTCTGTGGCGGGAAGCCCATTTACAAAACCTTCGAAAACTCCTGTTAGGGAAAGGTTGTGGTGAAGGACATTGGGAAACTTCTGCTCCAACCACTTAATGTGTTCGTTGGCACGAGAAACTTGATTTTCTTCTTGGTGGATTTCCATCTCAAGACAGAGCACTGGAGCGCCTGTAAGGCTGCAAAGGGTGGAGGTGACGGCAGAATCAATGCCTCCAGAGACACCAACGACAAAACCGTTCATTTTTGATTCTTCTCGATAACTTTTCAACCATTCAACAATGTGGTTGACTACTTTTTCAGGTGATTTCATTTTTTTAGACAAAGACCGCTTACATTTGTATATCGAAGTTACATTGGAATAAAAAAAAATCCAATTAAATGAGATTGATTATTCGCCAAACCAAGATATTTTTAAATTCCGCCGTTCTTTTTTTCATTATTATCGGTTGTAGTGGCTCCAATTCTAAGGAATCTGAAATCCTTGCCATGCCATTATCGCTCAATATCGAACGATTTGATCTTCAATTTCATCAATCTCAATCAGCAGACATCCCCGTTCTTAAAAACAATTATCCTTTTTTGTTTCCAAAAAAATTTCATGACAGTGTTTGGGTTAAAAGACAAAAAGATAGTTTGCAATTGCTGTTATTAGAAAATGTAGAAAAATCATTTCCTTCCATGGATCCGTTGGAGGAGGAATTAGAGTACCTTTTTAAGCATTTAAAATATTACTTTCCGCGTACCAGAACGCCCCGAGTAATTGGAGTGATCAACAATGTTGACTATCAAAGCAAGACCATTTACAACGACTCTCTGCTGCTCATTTCTTTGGATACTTATCTGGGAAAAAACCATCCTCTGTACGAGGGGATACCGCAATACATTAGACAAGAAATGGATGCGAAATACTTGAGTTCTCATGTGGTAAACAAATTTGCTGAATATAAAATCCCACCCCCCAACGATAGGTCTTTTTTGTCGATGATGGTCTATGAAGGAAAAAAAATATATTTGAAAGACTGGGTTTTACCGCGTTTGTCTGAATCGCAGAAAATGGGCTTTACCGACGAACAATATCAATGGGTGGTAGAAAATGAAACTTATATTTGGCAGTATTTTGTTGAAAAGCAATTGATATTTAGCACAGAACAAACACTGCGACAGCGGTTTATAGAACCGGCTCCCTTTTCAAAATTCTATTTGGAAATTGACAATGAGTCCCCAGGTCGGGTCGGTGTTTGGTTGGGGTGGCAGATCATCAAATCCTTTGTAGAACGCTACCCTGATACAGACATCAGTGCCCTGCTCAACATGCCTGCACAAACCCTTTTTTCAAAAGCCAATTATAAACCGAGAAGATAATGACCAAAAAAACAAGTCCAATAAAAATTGACGTTACAGTAGATGAAAATAAAGTACCTGAAAAAATTATTTGGTCTGCTCCAGACGGAGGTATTGAAAATGAAGAAGCGCAAGCCATGTTATTGGCGCTTTGGGATGGTGAGCAGCAGGAGACACTGAGAATGGATTTATGGATTAAAGAGATGCCTGTTGACCAGATGAAAATGTTTTTTCATCAAACACTACTCACGATGAGCGATACCTATCTTCGCGCTACTCAAGACGATAAGATGAGTGCGACGATGAAAGACTTTTGTGATTATTTTGCTGAAAAACTCAATTTGAAAAAAAACGATTAAATCTTAGAGAGATTTTCGTTGATTTCTTGAATGTAATTTAAAACATCCTCACGACCAAGTCTCTTTTCGGAGGAAGTTATAAAATGGGGAGGCAGACTTTCCCAATCTGCTTTTAGCACGTCCAGGTAGGCCGATGCTTTAGTTTCTATCTCCCGCGTTTTGAGTTTGTCTGCTTTGGTAAATACTATAGCAAAAGGAATAAAGTTTTCTCCCAACCATCTCATAAAATCCAGGTCAATTTTTTGTGGTTCATGCCGCAGATCGATCAGCAAAAATGCAGACACCAATTCTTTTCTTTTGTTGAAATAATCGACAACAAATTTCTGAAATGTTTTTTTTTGCGTTTTAGAAGCCCTGGCATATCCATAACCTGGTAGGTCCACCAAGTGCCAACTTTGGTTGATCAGAAAATGGTTTATCAATTGAGTTTTACCGGGTCTGGAAGAAGTTTTGGCCAGCTTTTTTTTGTTGCACAACATGTTGATTAATGAGGACTTACCAACATTTGATCTTCCTATAAAAGCGTATTCAGGAAGCTTACTTTTAGGGCAGAGCTCGACTTTGGCGTTGCTCACCACAAACTCAGCGTTGGCAACTTTCATCAGTCAGGTTAAATGTTGTATTTCTCCATCCAATTGTGCGTGATCTCATTGAAAAGATCAGGATGTTCCATCATTGGAGCGTGACCACATTTGTCAATCCAAAACAAATCAGAATTGGGCAGCAGAGCGTTGAATTCGTCGGCAACATTGGGGGGAGTAACCGTGTCTTGTGCTCCCCAGATGATTGCAGTTCTTGTTTTCATGGACGGCAGGTCCTTGGCCATGTTGTGGCGGATAGCACTTTTGGCAATGGCCAATGTTCTGATGAGTTTGTTTCGGTCGTTGACGGCCTCAAATACCTCATCAACAATTTCTTTGGTAGCGACTTTGGAGTCATAAAAAACTTCTTCGCTTTTTGTTTTTATGTATTCGTAGTCCCCTCTCTTGGGATACCCATCACCCATGGCATTTTCATAAAGGCCAGAGCTGCCGGTAATAATTAGCCCCTTTACTTTTTCAGGATGAAATTTTGCATACAGTAGCGCGATGTGTCCTCCCAATGAGTTTCCAAGAAGAACAACCTCTTTAAATTTTTTAAAATTCAAGAAACCATCTAAAAATTCGGCAAGTGATTTAACCGATGAATCAATAATGGGCAAATCGTAAACGGGAAGTTCAGGAATGACGATTTTATACCCTCTGCTGGGGAAGTAATTTATTACTCCTTCAAAATTACTCAAACCTCCCATCAAACCATGCAAAATGACTACTGGCGTGCCTTCCCCTAACTCTATGTACCGGTAATTGGCCTCAGTAATAATCTGTCTTTCAACCATTGAATATAAATATCCCCAAATATATGGAATTCGCTTGTATCATTTCAATTTAATTTTTCATCCCATTTTATCAGTAGGGTGATGTGGAAAACTTATCAACAAAGTGGTAGTATGTGGTAAAAAGTGGTAAAATTACTTTATATTTGATAGAAATTCACAGCTTAAATCCATGCAGCATTTTATTGGAACATATGAGTGTAAGGCTGACGTTAAGGGACGTATTATGCTTCCTGCTGCATTAAAAAAACAACTCTCAAAACACCTCAATAAAAGTTTTGTCATCAAACGGGCAGTATTTAACACTTGTTTGGAATTATATCCCCTGGACCAGTGGGAGGGTTTGATGGAGAAAGTCAATAAGCTCAATCGTTTTAAGAAAAAGAACAACGATTTTATTCGCCGTTTTACAGCGGGTGTAAAATTATTAGAGGTTGATTCTACAGGACGATTGTTGATTCCAAAAGATTTAATCACACACGCGAATATTTCCAAACAAGTTGTGGTGTCATCGGTGGTCAACATTTTAGAGATCTGGGACAAAGAACAATATGAAAAAGCAATAGACGACGCAACCACGGACTTTGCTGCATTAGCAGAGGAAGTAATGGGAGATCAAAATGAAGAAGACCTATCATAAACCTGTCATGCTTGAAGAAGCCATTCAAGGACTGAAAATAGATCCTGATGGGGTTTATGTCGACGTAACTTTTGGAGGAGGCGGCCACTCAAAAGCCATATTAGAAAACCTGTCCAAGCATGGAAGATTACTGGCTTTTGATCAAGACTCAGCTGCGGAACAGAATGCTATTCCTGACGGACGTTTTCAGTTAATCAATGGAAATTTTTCTCATTTAAAAAGGTATTTAAAATTTAATGGCGTTACTGCTGTCGATGGTATTCTTGCCGATTTCGGTGTTTCGTCACATCAGTTCGATGCTGGGTCTCGGGGTTTTTCCACCCGATATGACGGCCCCTTGGACATGAGAATGAATCCGCTCAGTGCATTGAGTGCCCGTGAAGTAGTAAATCAATACAGTTTTGATGACTTAGCCCAGCTGTTTAAAGTGTATGGTGAACTTCGAATGGCAAAAAAAATTGCCGGCCACATTGTTAGTAAAAGAGAAGCGGCTGCTGTAGAAACCACTCAGGAATTGGTGGACTTACTAAAACCCATCTTTCCAAAAAATGCTTTTAACAAGTTAATCGCTCAAGTTTTTCAGGCCATCAGGATTGAGGTCAATGCAGAATTGGATGTGATTAAATCACTTTTAGAGCAATCCGTTGACGTGCTCAAGCAGGGGGGGAGAATCGTCTGTATCTCCTACCACTCTTTGGAAGATCGACTGGTAAAACTTTTTATCAGAGAAGGAAAATTTGAGGGTAGGGCAGCTTCTGATTTGTATGGAAATAGACATTTGCCACTCAAAAAAATTGGCAAATTGAGCATGCCCTCTGCCGAGGAGATCAAAGAGAACAGTAGGGCGAGAAGCGGAAAACTCAGAATTGCGGAAAAAGTATGAGAAAGCTAATGTCCTTGTTGCGAATGGATTTTTTGGTCAATGACGTCGCCTATAAAAATTGGCGGATGATCCTTTTTCTCTCCATACTATCGCTCATTATGATTGCCAGTGGTCATTTGGCCGAGCGAAAGATTTTTCAAATCGCCCGACTGAATGAGGACCTTAAAAAACTAAAGAGTGAATTCGTGGAGCAACGTACAGATTTGATGAATTTAAAAATGGAAACCAAAATAATGAAGGAGTTAAGTCCACTGGGAATAGGTCCTGCAGATACACCTCCTATAAAACTCAAAGTCAAAGAATAGTGATGGATAAAAAGAATAAAACAATCATGAATCGCAGCTATTTAGTAGCATTCGGGCTGTTGTTGTTTTCATTTTTATTGATTGGCAAACTGTTTCACATTCAGTTTTCGGAAGGAGAGAGATACAAAGAGCTGGCATCCAAGCGAACTTTAAAAAAGGACATCATCGAGCCCAGTAGGGGAAATATATTCGCAGATGATGGCAGCATTATCGCCACCTCCATGGCCAGATACGAAATTCGTTGGGACGCAACTGTACCGTCGAGTACATTATATCAAAAGCATAAAAAATCTTTGACGGCCGGTTTGGCGGAGGTTTTAGAGACTGAGGAAAGTAGGATTGCAAACCAGCTTAATCGTGCGGTTACAGAAAAAAGCAGGTATGCACTAATCGCCAGAGACTTGACTTATTCAGAACAAAAAAGGATCAAGGCACTTCCACTTTTTAATTTGCCTTCCTATAGGGGAGGGTTGATCGTTGAACATACGATGGTGAGGGCTCATCCGTTGGGTAAAATGGCGGAAAGGACCGTAGGACGTGTCTTTAAAGAAAAGCATGGAGGATACAGAAGAGTGGGTTTGGAGGGGGCATTCAGCCAATATCTTGAAGGGGAGACTGGACAAAGACTCAAACAAAAAATTGCGGGAGGTCAGTGGAAGCCGATCAATGATGAAAATGAAAAAGAGCCGACCGAAGGTTTTGATGTGCATACCACCATCAATGTCAATATTCAAGACATTGCCCACACCGCTTTGTTAGCGCAGTTGGAAAAGTTTAAGGCAGAACACGGAACTGTGGTAGTTATGGAAACACAAACAGGAAAAATAAAAGCGATAGCAAATCTAGGTAGAACAAAGGTGGGTACTTACTATGAAACGCTCAACTATGCTGTCGGTGAAGCCCACGAGCCGGGTTCAACTTTTAAGCTCATGGCCATGGTTGCTGCTTTGGAAGATAAAGTTGTAGACGAAAATACAATGATCGCTACTGGGAAAGGCGAACTCACTTTTTTTAAAAGATTCAAAGTGAGAGATTCTAAAAAAGGAGGGTATGGGACGATTTCTGCTGCCAAGGTTTTTGAGGTTTCTTCCAATACGGGTATGGTGAAAATAATTCATGACAATTATGGTAATACTCCCGAAAAATTTGTGAACCGTTTGTACAATATGGGCATCAATAAACCCTTGGGTCTTCCCATATCGGGAGAAGGAATTCCCAAAATTGCCCACCCCGATGATAAAGACCAATGGGACCGTCTCGATTTACCTTGGATGGCCTATGGCTATGGAGTCGCAATTACCCCGCTACAAACCCTTGCCTTTTATAATGCCATCGCCAATAATGGTGAAATGGTCAAACCCCGTTTTATTGAGAAGATTGATTCCTACGGTGAAAAACCAGATCAGTCTTTCGGGAAAATTACTCTTAACCCTTCCATTTGTTCGCAAGCTACCATTGACAAAGTAAAAAAAATGATGTTCAACGTAGTCGATAAAAAATGGGGCACTGCCCACAATATTAAAGACGATGTATTGGCCATGGCTGGAAAAACAGGTACCTGCCAGTTGGACTACAATCAAAAGGGAAAAGAAATACAGTACACAGCGACATTCGTGGGGTATTTTCCCGCTGAAGAACCAAAATACTCTTGCATAGTAGTCATCCACAGACCCGACAAACAGTTGGGATACTATGGATCCACGGTGGCCGCTCCTGTTTTTAAAAAAATCGCAAAGAAAATTCACAACAACCTTCCTAAAACCATAAACATACATCCCGATCAAATCAAAAATTTATCCTCAAAAGCTGTGAATGTGGTCTCCTCCGATGCGGTGATTCCCAACTTAAAAGGGTTAACCCCAATGGAGGCAATATCGGTTTTAGAACCCATGGGCCTCAAAGTTGTGATCAAAGGGAAAGGGAAAGTAAAAAAACAATCCATAAAGGCGGGAATGCGCTACCGAAATAACCAAACCATTGTATTAGAGTTGTCTTGAAAAAATTAAAAGAAATATTGTACAAAGTAGCGATCGAAGGGATTTCAGGTTCCACAGAGGTTGCTGTTTCTGATATTTCCTTTGATTCCAGAAAAGTAAATAAAGGAACAATGTATGTCGCCATAAAAGGAACACAGCACGATGGTCATCAGTACATTGAACAAGCTGTTGCCTCAGGAGCGCAATCCGTTCTCTGCGAAATACTACCCCAACAGCGAAGTGCTGGAGTGGTTTACATACAGGTGGAAGACAGCAAAGAAGCCCTTGGTTGGGTGGCCGCAAATTATTTTGATAACCCTTCTCGAGAACTAACATTGATCGGAATTACGGGTACCAATGGTAAAACCTCAATAGCATCAATGCTCTACGAATTGTTTCGAACCAGCCCCTCTCCATCCGGTTTGATCTCAACGGTAGCCATTCAATATGGGGATCTTTATTATCCCGCTACCCATACCACCCCAGATCCTGTTTCTATCAATCAACACCTTAGCGCTATGGTGAATTTGGGGATAGAAAATTGTTTTATGGAGGTCTCCTCTCACGGCATCCATCAAAGAAGAATATCGGGATTGGAGTTTGACGGAGCTGTATTTACCAACCTTACCCACGACCACTTGGACTATCACAAGACTTTTAAAGCCTACAGAGACACCAAAAAAATACTATTTGATTCCCTATCCAAGAGCGCTTTTGCTTTGGTAAATGCAGACGATAAAAACGGAAAATTTATGCTACAAAACTGCAAGGGAAAAACACATACCTATGCTTTGCATACCCTCGCAGATTTTTCGGCTCAAATAATGGAGAACCAGTTTAAAGGCATGTTGCTAAAAATTGACCAAAAAGAGGTCTGGACTCAGCTTGTTGGTGAGTTTAATGCTTATAACCTCTTGGCGGTTTTTTCGGTAGCCCAACTCTTAGGAAAAGACCCATGGGAGACTTTGAAATCGATCAGTCAGTTGCAAAGTGTGAAAGGAAGGTTTCAAACTTTTGAGAGCTCGGGTAAGGTCATGATAGTGATCGATTATGCGCATACCCCCGATGCGCTAAAAAATGTTTTGTTGACCATCAATAAAATCAGAACATTAAATGAAAACCTGATTACTGTTATTGGTTGTGGGGGCAATCGCGATCTTGAAAAGAGACCCATTATGGGAGCTATAGCAGCCCAATACAGCTCAAAAGTATTATTTACCTCCGACAATCCTCGCGATGAAGACCCTGATCTAATAATTGAACAGATGAGTGAGGGAGTGGATCCAGTAGATTATAAAAAAATAATGCGGGTTACCAAAAGAAGAGAGGCCATCAATATAGCCTATCAAATTGCCCGAGCGGGAGATGTTGTTCTTATTGCAGGAAAGGGACATGAGAATTATCAGGAGGTAAAAGGGGAAAAGCATCCCTTCGACGATTATAAAATTGCTAAAGAAATTTTTTCAAAAACACCTTAAACAATGTTGTACTACCTATTTGAATTTCTCGAGCAAAAGTTTCAATTACCAGGGGCTACACTGTTTCAGTTTTTAACATTTAGGGCGGCATTGGCCGTTATCATCTCTTTGGCATTTACCTTGATCTATGGAAAAATTATCATTCGATTTCTATTAAAAAAACAAATTGGAGAATCGGTAAGAGATTTGGGCCTGGCCGGTCAACGCCAAAAATCTGGAACCCCAACCATGGGAGGAATTATCATAATATTGGGTACGTTGATTCCTGTTCTTTTATTGGCTAAAATTGATAATATATACATCCTTTTACTGATTTTAACGACCCTGTCCATGGGTGCCATTGGGTTGATAGATGATTACATTAAAACTTTTAAGAAAGACAAAGGTGGACTCAAGGGAAGATTTAAAATATTTGGTCAACTAGTATTGGGGGTAATGGTGGGTGCTGTTCTTTATTTTCACCCCGACGTCACAGTGAAGGAGGAAATAAGGACAGTAGAAACAGAACAGTTTACTTCTATTCAACAGCAATTTTCTGCCGAAAAAAAATCTACACTTACCAACATTCCATTGTTTAAAGACAATGCATTCGATTATGCTGATTTGTTGCGTTGGATCTCACCAGACCTAGAAAATTATACCTGGCTTGTTTTTATCCCCATTGTCGTTTTTATCATCATGGCCGTATCCAATGGGGCAAATTTAACCGACGGAATTGATGGATTGGCTGCGGGTTCCTCAGCGATTATGGTGTTGGTCTTGGGAATTTTTGCATGGGTGTCTGGAAATTTAATTTTCTCTGATTACCTGAACATATTGTACATCCCTAATGTAGGAGAGGTCGTGATTTTTGTCGCCGCTTTCTCTGGGTCATTGATTGGTTTTTTATGGTACAACACCTTTCCAGCATCAGTTTTTATGGGAGATACAGGAAGTCTTACCATTGGTGGAATTATCGCAGTTATCGCCCTTATTGTTAGAAAAGAACTTCTTATACCACTGCTGTGTGGGATTTTCTTGATTGAGAACCTTTCCGTTATTATTCAGGTAGCCTACTTTAAGTACACTCGTAAAAAAACTGGGGTGGGAAAAAGAATTTTTAAAATGGCGCCCTTACACCATCACTATCAAAAATTGGGTCAACATGAGAGTAAGATTGCCGCCCGTTTTTGGATTATCGGAATATTGTTGGCCGTTTTGTCCATCGTAACCCTAAAAATCAGATAATGAGAGAAAAACTAGTCATTTTAGGGGCAGGTGAAAGTGGCTTAGGCACTGCGATATTGGGGATAAAGCAAGGCTACGAGGTTTTTGTATCCGATCACGGAAAAATTACTGAAGCCACCAAAAGACAACTGGATGAATTAGCGGTAGCGTGGGAGGAAAACACCCATTCCCTTTCTAAAATGAGTGACGCAAATTGTGTGATGAAAAGCCCAGGAATTCCGAACTCAATCCCTTTGGTCAATGCATTGTCCACTCGTAACATTCCGATTGTCTCTGAAATAGAGTTTGCTTCAAAATTCACCACAGCTACATTGATAGGCATTACGGGAACTAATGGGAAGACAACCACTGCCCTGATGACTTATCACATCCTAAAAAACGCTGGTTATGAAGTGGCCTTGGCGGGAAATATTGGAAATAGTTTTGCCAAGGAGGTCGCCGAAAATGATTGTCAATATTACGTATTAGAAATCAGCAGTTTCCAATTGGATGATATTGTAAATTTTGCCCCCCACATAGGCGTCATCACCAACATAACCCCCGATCATCTAGATCGGTACAATAATGATTTTGGCCAATATCTTAAGTCCAAGCTCAGGATCAATAAAAACCAGTCGGAACGCGATGTTCTCCTCTTCAATGCAGATGATGAGGTATTGACAGAAGCGATAGAAAAAATTGATACCCAAGCGAGCCTTCACCCCTTTGGAAGCAACCTTAAATATTCCAATACCACTTACTCTGAGCAAGAACATATTGTAATTGAAAAACAAAAAAACAAAACAATGATAAATACAACAGATTTTCCATTGTATGGGAGGCATAACCTATTAAATGCTATGGCAGCGTCAACAGTCGCTCATTTATTAGATGTCAGTAAGGACACCATTCGAGAGAGTTTACTCAATTTTAAAGGAGCACCCCACCGTTTGGAGCAGGTTTTAAAGATTCAATACATCCGATACATCAACGATTCAAAAGCGACCAATGTCAATGCAGTATATTTTGCATTGGAAAGCATGAATGCGCCTACGGTTTGGATTGTTGGTGGCGTTGACAAAGGGAATAACTACGAAATGCTCTACCCTTTGGTAAGAGAAAAAGTAAGGGCCATCATATGTTTGGGCGTAGACAATCAAAAAATAATCAGTGCCTTTGAACCCTTTACAGATTTAATGCTGGA
>OZSS01000383.1_pt1 | contig 20861 bp, 37 predicted proteins | sample 1779911 | NCBI WGS metagenome assembly OZSS01 (sample SAMEA2603589, study PRJEB24840) | metagenome | biome: Water; feature: Photic zone; material: Seawater sample | place: Mediterranean Sea | collected 2013-11-12 | depth 10 m | reverse complement strand
TATCGAAGCATCTACAGACGAAGGAACGATATATCCTTATGGTGGTGTGCGTATAACAGCAAGAGTACTATATGAATTTACTAGAGGGAGTGCATAATGGCTAAAAATGTAACTATGAAAAAAGGGCAAAGTGTTATAGAATGCTCAGATGATTATGTAGAACATTTTGAAAAAAATGGTTATAAAATACATGATGAAAAGGCGGTTGTTAAAAAAACTGAAAAACCTAAAGAAGAAAAGGAGTAAATTAAATGGCTACACATCACGGCAAAGAAGGGGTTGTCCATGTTGGGGGTACTAATATCGGCAACGCTACAGGTTTCACAGTAGATACTACCCACGACGTTGTTGAAGATACAGCATTAGGAAGTTCTATGAAGTCCTATCTAGTCGGTAGAGGTACTTTTACAGCTACTATAGATATGAACTTTGATGAAGAAGATTCTGGTCAAACAACATTAGTTCAAGGCACAAGTGCTAGCTTTGAGTTCATGCCAGAAGGTAACGCATCTGGAGATCGAAAGTTTTCTGGAACTGGTATCGTTACTGGAATGTCAGTTGGTGTTACATTAGATGGTGTAACAACTCGAACTGTCTCATTACAAGGAACTGGTGGTCTTACAATAGGCACAGTATAAGTTAAATGGCAGATGAAAAGATTGACTACTTTGATGGTATTCGTGACCATTTTAGTCAGCTTGATACACAGATAATTGAAGTACCAGAGTGGGGTTTAACTGGCGATAAGGCTATTCACACCAAGCCTTTTAATATGCTAGAGAAACAAAAGATATTCAAGGGTGCAACCAATACAGATTTGCTTGTACTCATTGACGTTATCATTGAAAAAGCCTTAACGAAAGATGGCGATAAGATGTTTAACGCACAGCACATTCTAGCCTTTAAAACAAAAGCTGACACAAATGTAATTGCAGACGTTGCCACAAAGATAATGGGAACAGGAAATGAAAATATTGAGGATTATAAAAAAAACTAAAGAATGATACAGAGTTACATAATATCTTTGGTTTAGCCGAAAAGCTTCACAAAACAGTTTCCGAAATCTTGCAAATGTCTGTTGAAGAATTTAACATGTGGATTGCTTACTTTCAAATCCAACATGAAGAACGAGAACGACAAGAACGACTAGCAAAGGCAAGTAGATAGTGGCAACAAAACAAGTAAATATAGACATCATAGCGAAGGACAAGACCAGACAGGCTATGAAGTCAGCCACAGTTGGTCTAAATAACCTAAAGCAATCTGTTTTTAATTTACAAAACGCATTAGTTGGTTTGGGTGCAGGTTTAGTTGCAAAAAGCTTTATAGACACAGGGCGAGAGGTTGAAAGGCTACAAGTACGATTTAAGTTTTTATTTGCTGAAGCAAGTGAAGGAGAAAAGGCGTTTAAAGGTCTTGTTAAGTTTGCAAGTGAAGTCCCTTTTAGTCTTGAGGAAATACAAAGAGGGTCAGCAAATCTAGCCGTTGTTTCTCAAGATGCTGAAGAATTGAATAGATTACTAAAAATAACAGGGGATATCGCAAGTGCTTCTGGCTTGGACTTTCAAACAACAGCCGAACAAATACAAAGAACTTTTTCTGGTGGTATAAATTCAGCCGATTTATTTAGGGAAAGAGGTGTAAGAGCCTTACTTGGTTTTGAAGCAGGCGTTGCTATTAGTGCTGAAGAATCCAGAAAACATATAATGAAAGCCTTTGATGAAGGTACGCTATCAGTAGTGGGTGCTAGTGAAACAATGGCACAGACATTTGATGGTACTCTTTCCATGATAGGCGATAAGTTCAATTTATTTAAAATGGCGGTTATGGATGCAAAACCATTTGAGTTTTTAAAAGCGTCAGCACAAGTATTGAACAATGAGCTAGATAAAAATTTTGGTGCAATAGAAAAGTCAGCCGAAGCCATAGGGCAAGCGATTGTAGCAACAACAGTTAGAACGCTTTTATTCGCTACAGAGATAATTGATACATTTAAGCCAGTTTTTAAATTTATAGGCGATTCAATAGCAGGGTTAGTTAACTTTGTTAGAGCTTTACCTGCACCATTCGATACTATTGGTGTTATAGGCTTTTTAATGCTTGGCGTTAAAGGAAAATTACTAGTCGGAGTAATTGCAGGTGTAATGAACAGCATCAATAAAATCATGGCGGAGGTAATGGATGCAACCGCTAGTATGCAAGAGCAATTAAATAAAATCACTCTTTTTAGAAGTCAAGAATCAATAGATGAAGTTGCTGAATCAGTTAGAACTTTAAGAGCAGAAGCAGAAAACCTAAGAAATCCAGTAGAAGAAATGGGTGATAAGATTAATGAATTAGGTGACAAAAGCATGATAGTCTTCAAAAATTTGGGTGTAGAAATTGACAAGTCCAGAGTGAAAGAAGATTCCTTAGTATTTTCATTCATAGAGCAAATCAAAGCGGTCGATGCTCTCATGGCAAAAAATAAAGAAGCATCAAAAGTAGCAACAGAAAGTTCTAATGCAAGAACAACCGCACTTGGTGGAGAAGGCGAAAAAGTAAAAGAAGTTACTGGTCTTTATGAGAACTTTGCTAAAGGTTTCCAAGACGCTGTAGAAAAACAAAAAGATATGTTCAAGCAGATGCAAGATATAGGAACGTCAGCATTTGATAAACTAAAAACATCACTAACAGACTTTGTAATGACAGGTAAACTTAGTTTCGCTGACTTAGGAACTTTCGTTGTTCGGTCAATGGTAGAAATGTTAATAGGTGAAGCCATAAAGAACGCAATGAAGGGGTCTTTAGCTATGTTCAAGGCAGATGCCATCAAGAAAGCCTTTATAAGCCTTTACGAGGGTGCAATGAAAACTTTTGCTTCCATACCCTTCCCATTTAATATCGGTGCTGTAGGGGGTGCGTTAGCGTTTGGAGCAGGTCTTATAAATAAGATAAAAGGTTTTGAAAAAGGTGGTAGACCGCCAGTGGGTCAACCAAGCATTGTCGGTGAGAAAGGTGCAGAACTATTTGTCCCAGATCAAGCAGGGACAGTAGTACCAAACGACAAGCTAGGCATGGGAAAAGAGGTCACAGTAAACTTCAACATAAGCACAGTAGATGCTAGAGGGTTCAATGAATTATTGGTTAATAGTCGAGGAACAATCGTAAATATGATAAACAGTGCGGTAAATGAAAAAGGCAGAATGGCGATAATATGAGTGGAGCTTTACCAACAACAAACTTTACAGCTATCAATATCAAGAGCAATCAAAAGACTCTGGTAAGTGAAACCGATAGTGGTAAGACGTTTAGAAGACAGGTGCAAGGTCAACGATTTAGTTTTACTCTTTCGTATCCTCCCCTTACTAGATCAGACTTTGCACCTTTAATGGCGTTTATAATGAAACAAAGATCACAGAAAGAAGCATTTACTGTAACCTTCCCAACATTTCTAAACGCACAAGGCAACGAAACAGGCACTTTGTTGGTTAATGGTTCACATTCGGTTGCTGATACCACAATAGCTATAGATGGGTTCGGTGCTGATGGTGCAGGTAGACTAAAGGCAGGGGATTTTATAAAGTTTGCTCATGACAAGGTTTATATGATTGTTGAAGATGTAACTAGCTCAAGTAATTCAGCTACAGTTACAATAGAACCACCATTAAGAGAAGCTCTAGCAGATGATAGTGCGGTAACCTATGATTCAATACCTTTTAAGGTGCATTTAACTAGTGATGTCCAAGAGTTCGCAACAGGGCAAAATGACAAGGATGGAAACTTATTATTTAATTATGAGTTTGATGTTATAGAGAGTTTGTAGATGGCTAGGGGTTTATCAAGTGCAGTTAAAACAGAACTTGCAACAGGAATAATAGACCCAGTTCTTTTAGTCGAAATAGGGTTTTCAACACCAGTATATTTAACCAATGCTAGCTTTGATATTACATCTAGTGTTTCTGGCACTTCAAGAACATACGCATCAAATGGGTATTTTAGGGGTATTACAGGCATAAGCGAAACAAATAAGCCTAGTAAGAACTCACTATCTTTAAGTTTATCTGGTGTGGAGCAAACCTATATAGCGGTCGCACTTAATGAAAACATTATAAATAAAGAAGTCTACATCTACAGAGGGTTTTTAGATGCAAACCAAGCTGTAATAGCTGACCCATTTCTTTTATTTTTCGGAACTATTGATGAATTTAGAATAAAAGACACAACAACAAAAGCGAGTTTAGTTTTAAACATAACGTCACATTGGGGTAATTTTAGTAAGACAAGCGGTCGAACAACTACAGACAACTCACAAAAAAGATTTTTTAGCGGTGATAAGGGAATGGAGTTTTCAGCATTAACAGTAAGAGATATTCGGTGGGGTAGAGAATGACAAGCATTCATTTATACCAAGCAGAACAAAAAAACGTTCAAGAGGTCTATGATTTGCTTATCGAGTTCAAAGAATTTGACCTTAAAGATGCACAACTACCAGAAGTTGATAAAGATAAACTAACAAATTTCATAAACACCATATTAAAAAAAGGTAAGATAATCCTAGCAAAAGACCTAGATAAACAAGAACTGATGGGATTGTGTATATTTCACAAGGCAGAATATTGGTTCAGCAAAGATCAACTAATGAATATTCACGTTCTCTATGTCAGACAAAATTACAGAAACTATAAGCTTGTAAAAACCTTAGTTGATTCAGTAAAAAACGTATCCGAAGGATTGCCGATAGTGCTTTCAATAACTTCTGGATTGCATATAGACCCAGTATTTGAGAAATTAGGATTTCAGAACATGGGTAGTAACTGGAGATTGCTGTAAATGTGTCAGTTTGTAGAAGAATTTGTAGAAGACGTAATTGGTTTTGTTGAAGATGTTGTCGATGTAATAGTAGATATCGCAGAAGAAGTCATTGGGTGGATTATACCCCAACCAGAAATCCCAGATTATGGCGAATTAGATGTAGAACAAAACGCAAAAGGGGTATTACTCAATAAATTTAGTGCTAATGCTCATATTCCTATAGTATATGGTACAAGAAAAGTCGGTGGTAATGTTGTATTCCTAGAAACGTCTGGTACTGATAATCAATACCTATATATGGCTATAATTCTTAGTGAAGGGGAAATAAACAGCGTAGATACCTTATTTGTAAACGATCAACAGGTTACGTTGTCAGGTGCTTTAACCAATGGCACACAAAGAACTGTAGCGAGTTCTGATACTAATTTCTATGATACAGAAAATTCTAATAGCTTAATAACAGTAGAAGCTCATTTAGGTGCAGATGGGCAAACAGCATCAACTTTATTAGATCAGTTGCAATCATGGACGACAGACCACAGACTAAGGGGATTAGCGTATTTAGCACTAAAATTTGAGTGGAATGCTGATAAATTTGGCTCATTGCCTACTGTTCAAGCGATTATCAAAGGGCGTAAAGTATATGACCCTAACCTTGATGGAACAGTAACAGGCGGAAGCGGTAGTCATAGAAAAGACGATAGCACAACGTGGGCATATTCAGACAATCCAATATTACAGCTATTAGACTATCTCAGAAACGATAGATTTGGCATGGGTATCACTAACAGCTACTTTGACAGTAATTTTGCAGATTGGCAGACAGCAAGTGATGTATGTGACACAAATATCACACCTTTTAGCGGTGCAAGTCAGATAGATTTGATGGATAGTCATATGATTGTCGATACATCAAAGAAAGCCATAGATAATGTAAAGCAGTTTGTAAAGGCTTCACGTTCCTATCTAAATTTCTCTGGTGGTAAATATAACATATTAGTCGAAAGCACAGGCACAGCGTCTATAAGCCTTACAGAGGACAATATTATAGGCGGTATTCAAATCACGAGTAAAAACAAGAACTCACGTTATAACAGGGTTATTGTAAACTTTATAAACCCAGATAAAAACTATCAAGCCGACTCAGCACAATTTCCACCAATAGACGAGATAGCCTTAGACACGGCAGATACATTTGATGTTATGAAAGCCGAAGATGGGGGAATATTGCTAGAGGGTCGTTTTGACTTTCCTATGTTTACAAATGTGCATCAAGCTCAAGAAATGGCAGAAATAATCCTTAGACGATCACGAAGTAGCTTAGATGTTTCACTAAAAGCCGATGCAACAGCCTTAGATTTATCTATAGGGGATTTGGTCAATATAACCCATGCAACTCCTGCTTTTTCTGCAAAACCCTTTAGAGTACAAGGATTAAGCATAAATACAGACCATACGATAAGCCTACAGTGTTCAGAGCATCAAGATAGCTTTTATGCTTTTGGTCAACAAGTTGCACCGCTTGAATTGCCAGATACGACACTTCCCAACCCCTTTAATGTGCAAGCACCCACCATTACAGTAAGTGACGAGCTAAGAGTATTAAACGAAGAAGCCATAAGTGTTTTAGTGGTTGAAGTAAGTTCGGCTGATTTATTCACTACAGATTTTGAAGTACAAGCCAAAAAAACCACAGATACAAATTACATAAACATGGGTAAAGCCAGTGGACGTAGATTTGAGCTAATAAATGTTGAAGATAATGCGATTTATGACGTAAGAGCAAGGACAGTAACTTCAATTAGCCGTTCTGTATTCACAGCTACAACGCATCAAGTCGTAGGTAAGATCGCACCACCAGAAACAGTAACAAACTTTTCAATAAATATAATACAAACAGAAGCACATTTATCATGGACACCAGTAGGCGATTTAGACTTATCACACTATAGAATAAGGCATTCAAGAGATACAACAGCAAGTGCAACCTATGCAAATTCAGTTGATTTAATTAACAAAGTATCAAGACCTGCAAACACAGCCGTAGTACCTGCTATGACAGGCACATATTTCATTAAGGCGGTGGATAAGCTAGGAAATGAGTCATTGGATTCGACTTCATCAGTTGCGATTATTCAAGATATAAAAGATTTAAATGCGGTTGCAACATCAACACAGAACCCAACATTTTCTGGAACAAAAACAACTACTGTAGTGGTAGGAAATGAGCTTAGACTAGGAACAAGCATTTTATTTGATAGCGGTGCAGGGAATTTCGACACTACAGGCGGTTTATTTGATGGTGGCGGTGGTAAGGTAGCATCTAGTGGAACGTATGATTTTGATAATGTAGTAGACCTTAGTGCGGTGTATACGAGTAGAGTTACAGCAAATGTAACAATGAGTAGGGTAGATTTTGGGTTGAATTTTGATGATGCAACTGGCTTATTCGATGCAAGAGAGGGTTTATTTGATGGCGATGCAAATGAATTTGGTGATACGAATTGCGAACTACAAATAGCTACAACAGAAGATGACCCTGCATCTGGAAGTCCAACATTTACAGCGTTTCGAAAGTTTTTTGTCGGTGACTACAAGGCAAGGGGTCTGAAGTTCAGAGCGTTATTAACTAGCTCAGATTCAGAAGCTACCCCTAGCGTTAGTGCTTTGTCTGTAACTGTAGATATGCCAGATAGAATAGTAGCCGAAAACGATATAGCTAGTGGAACAGGTACAAAAGCAATTACATTTAGTCCTGCATTTAAATCACTTCAAGGTGTAGGAATTTCAGCACAGAACTTGGCGAGTGGAGATTTCTATGCTATAACAAATAAAAGTGCTACTGGTTTCACTATACAATTTTTCAATAGCGGAAGTTCAGGAATAAACAGAACATTCGATTATGTAGCAAAAGGGTTCGGTGAATTAGTAACATAAAGGAGAAAAGATGGCACAACACGACTACGTTATAGACAACCAAACATTCCCTAACACGAGGACAGACATTAATAATGTTTTACAAGCCATTGTTTCGGCAAATAGTGGGGGAACACAACCTAGCACGATGTATGCGTATCAGCTATGGTATGACTCAGGAAACAATATTCTAAAAATAAGAAATGCTGATAATGATGCGTGGATAAGTTTATTCACATTCGATCAGACAGCCGATACAGCCGAAGTTTCAGCAGGTGGGGGTGCAGGGTTCTTTCAAGGAGAAAACGGCAATCAAGGCGATACCACAAATGGTAAAGGCGACATATTTAGAACCCATGAACAGGAACTAAACACAAATACAACAATAGCATCAGGGGATAATGCAGGGTGTTTCTTTAGCCTAAATGTAGCATCTGGTGTAACCTTAACAGTTAGTGGAAATTTGGTGATAGCATGAGCAACCTTCTAGTACAGAATATAAAACATACGAATGGCACTACGGCTCAGACTATTGATAGTAGTGGACGTATACTTACTTCAGCAAGACCCTCATTTTGTGCAAGACCAACAGCAGAGATAACTAACCAAACCTCTGGAGATATTGTATTTGGTGAAGCAGGGGCTGTTAATGAAGCATCACATGGCAACCACAATGTAGGTGGGCATTACAACACAAGTACAGGAAAATTTGTAGCACCTGTAACTGGCATATATTTCTTTAGCTTTTCTGCAATGACTTACGCAGAAAATGATTGTGAAGTAAAAATGTTTTTAAATACACAAGACGTAATTAAATTTAATACAAACTTAAGTAATGATGAAAGTAACTATGAGAGTTTTCATGGCTCAACAGTTATAAAAATGTCAGCTAGTGATTTCTTTCACCCACAAGTAGCAGGGGGTAACTTTCATGCAAGCCCAAACCACAGCCAATTTTCTGGATTTTTAATAGGATAAATAATGGCAACATTCAAAACTTTAGGGAGCAGATAATGTCAGAAATAAAAGTAGATTCTGTTGTAAATGCAGGTGGAGATAATGACTCAGGTATTGACCTAAGTACGAATGATGTAGTTAAGGTAAATATTGCTAATGCTCAAGTAATGAAAGTAACTAGCACACAAACAGACATAAAGGTCAGTGCATCAAGAGAGTTAAACATATTAAAAGACAGCAGTGATGATTTTCTTGTTTTAAAATCTACAGCACCAGACGCAAGTAACAACCTTAGAACAATTGAATTAGTAGGTTCAACAATTTCTTTTGCAACAGGTGCAACTTCAGGAACAAGCTCAACAGAACGCACGAGGATTGATAGCAGTGGATTAGTTTTGATAGGAAATACAGTGTTCAACAACACTGATAATGCAATTGCGTTACATTCAAATGCAGGAAGCACTGGTCACAATATACAATTAAATAGAGGTAGCACTGACACTAAAAATCAGATTGCTTTCTCTAATCCAAATGGTCAAGTAGGAACAATACAAACAGCAGGAAGTGGAACATCATACAACACCTCTTCAGACTACAGACTAAAAGAAAACGTAGTTACAGATTGGGATGCTACTACACGATTAAAACAACTAAAACCATCACGCTTTAACTTCATAGCAGATGCAGATACTACAGTAGATGGGTTCTTAGCACATGAGGTTTCAGATGTAGTACCAGAAGCTATAACAGGAACTAAAGACGCTGTAGATGAAAATGGAAACCCAGAGTATCAAGGCATAGACCAATCTAAACTTGTGCCACTTCTTGTTAAAACAATACAAGAGTTAGAAGCTAGAATAACAGCATTGGAGTCTGAATAATGTCAACACTTAAAACAAATACATTAACAGGGGTAAGCGTAGCAGGTTCAATAGCTGTGACAGGAGAGGGTAACTCTACAACTACCAACTTACAGCAGGGGTTAGCGAAGGTTTGGTATAATTTCAAAGGAGATGGCACAGTAGCAATTAGAGATAGTTTAAACGCAAGTGGTATTACAGATAATGGAACAGGAGATTATGATATAACCTTTACAAATAATATGGGAAATAATGACTACTACTATGGTTCTCTTCAAAGGTCAAACTCTCAAACACAAGGAGTATCTGCTGAAGCTGACTTAGAAACAGGGAGAATAGATAATCATCTTTCTTTTGCAGGAGCAAATACTGCTATTGATAGAGAGATACAAGGTGGTCTTATACACGGAGACTTAGCATGAGTACACTAAGAACAAATGCCCTAGAGGGAATGGATGCAAAGAACAGCATCACTATTGTTGCAGGTGCAGGGAATATTACCACTACGAATGTGCAAGAGGGATTAGTGAAAGTTTGGTGTCAGTATGATGCTCCTGATGCAACAATAAATGATAGTTTTAATACGGCTAGTTTAACAGATGGTGGAACTGGTGATTATAAACCTAACTACACAAACGTATTGAGTAATACTAATTATGGCATAACAATAGGGCAAAAAAGTTTATTTGCAACTACAGCCATTGTTTCTTTTTACGCTGAAAGTGATTCTTTGAAAACAACGGCACTATGTAATATATCTTCTTTTAAAACAGGGGATGGAAGCAATCAAGACCCCGGAGAGGTATCTTTAGCAATACACGGAGATTTAGCATGACACCAGAATTTCAAGGAACACATTTATGGGATAGACTAGGGTGGGCAAAGCAAAACCTAGAGCCATACAGAAGTGAGTATTGCATTGTATGGGAAGACCCTGACAACCTAGATGAACCTGCTAAGATTACACACCCTGACCCTAATTGGATGGCTTGTGCATTGAATGGTGGTATACTACCACCTGTGTGGGTTTATTGGGAACTCAAGAAGGACGAAGCAAAGCCAGACTTTGTAAAGCATACAAGAGGTTATCTGTTGCATAACACTGAGCCTGTAAAGGCTATGACAGAAGAAGAAGCAATAGAGTATATTATTCAAAAGGACATACCAGAAAGAGTATGGCGAGAATATGACAAGGCAAACCATAAGCGTTTGTTAATATGTAAAAGAGAGCAACTACCCCAACATAGGACATGGCGGAATGCTTGGAAAATAGATCAACAACTTGTGGCATAGGAGAAAAACATGACAACAATCATTACAGATAAAGATGGAGATACAATAGATGCGTCAAGTGCAACTTTACCATCAGATAGGCACTTTAGAAACGCATGGAAAATAAATGGTTCTGTTATCTCAGAGGACATGGATACAGCAAAAGAAATATTTAAAGACAAGATTAGAGAAGTTAGAAAGCCTTTATTAGAAGCCGAAGATGTCACTTACATGAAAGCAATGGAAGCAGATGATGCATCAGCTAAAACAGCATCTGTAACACGAAAAACAGCCTTGAGAGATGCACCTTCAGCAAGTGCGATAGATGACGCAACAACAATAGCTGAATTAAAATCGGCTTGGGATACTTCAACACTAGGCGAAAGTCCATACAGCTCATGACTAAAGCAGATATAAATGCGATACTGATGGAACTAAGCGTTCTCAAAAACGATATGTACCATTTTAGACAAGATATGGAACGTAGGGTTTCACGACTAGAAAGAATAGTTATTTCAATAACAGCATTCTATGTAATTAGTTCCTTTGGGGTAATTTTTAACACTATTGTATTGTGACGTTTTAAAGGGGGGTTAGAAGATGTTTGACCCTATAAGTATAAGTGCAAGCTTAACAGTTGCTAGCACGGCTTTTAACGGCATTAAAAAGGCATTTCACGCAGGTAGAGAGCTTGAAGCCATGTCGCAAGACCTATCTAGGTGGATGGGTGCTGTTTCTGATATTGATAATGCACACAAGTCAGCAAAAAACCCATCATTACTCAAAAAGGTTATGAATGGCAAAACTATTGAGCAAGAAGCCATCGAAGCATTTACCGCAAAACAGGCGTTAGACCAACAAAGGAATGATTTACGCACCTATATCCAATACTCGCATGGTCAGAGTAAGTGGGAGGAGCTTTTGCGGATGGAAGCGGATATTCGTAAGAGAAGACAAAAGGAGATTTACGATAAACAGAAATTTAGAGAAAAAGTTATTACCATTGTTGTCATCATTGTCGTGTGTAGCGTTGGTCTTGGTCTTTTGGGTCTTTTTACCTACTCACTCATGGGGGTGGACAGAGGGTGGTGGCTATCAGACTAGGGATAAATGCGTAAGAAAACAAGGTGGTCAAGAAAACTTTGAATGGCTTTGTGTCGATGGAAAAGTGATATATTTAGCACAATCGGACAACATAAAGAATTGTTTTACCTGCTTTCTGAAAAAGTTTTCTGATTGGACTTGGGAGCAAGAAATAAGAAAAGGGATGAGAGAAGACCCAAAATATGTTACATGTAGAAGATATAAGAGAAAAAAAGCTAAGAATGGTCAACAAGTGTGTTTATATAGGGGTGCGAATGATACTTATACGCTAGTAGTTGAAGGAGAATGCCCAGTAGAATTTGAATGCAAATATCAGCCTAACTCACCAGAACCTAATATAGACAGCGTTGTTGATTCACTAAATGAGAGTTTTAAGAAATGACACAAAAGAAACTAGAAAAAGATTCAAAATATAACGAGATGGACGCTAACAGAGATGGGGTTATTTCCGATATTGAAATAGATAGTTGGCAACAAACCGAAGAAGTCAAAAGAATAAACAGAAAGCAAATGCACCAAAGAAACATGGCTTGGGTTTCTCTAGGGTCTATGTTGGTCTTCACAATCATAATGTTTACCCCTTTGATACCAGACTCACGAATAAAACTACTCACAGACCTTTCAAATCTCTTTTATCTGGCACAAGCAGGTATTGTTGGTGCTTTTATGGGGTTTTCGGTCTTAGATAGATCAGGGGTAAAGAAATGATAACATTGCTTGGAAGTTTATTAGGGTTCGGCACAAGCTTTCTACCAGAAGTTCTAAACTATTTTAAAAGAGGACAAGAGCAAAAGCACGAATTGCAAAGAATGAAAATGGAAATAGAACTCATGGCTAAAAGGTCAGAGTTAAAAATCCAAGAACTAGACAAAGAAGCTGAAATAAAAGAAGCAGAGGGGTTATATAAACATGATAGCGTGGATGCAGGAGGTTTTATTAACGCATTACGAGGTAGTGTACGTCCTATCATCACTTATGCTTTTTTTGGCTTATTCGTTGCCATCAAAGTAACCGCACTAATTAGCCTAATGAGCTTACCAGAAATGGAACTTAATATGGCTTTAAATATGATTTGGGATGACCAAACAGCAGGTTTATTTTCAGCTATAATGGCATTTTGGTTTGGAAATAGGGCAGTGAGCAAATATTATAAAACGAAAGGAGCATAATATGGCTTTCACATTATCACAAAGAAGTTTAGGTCGATTAGACGGAGTAAAAAACCAATTACATTCAGTAGTCACTACAGCCATCTCACTAACGAATTGCGATTTTGGAGTGACGTGCGGACTAAGAAATATTCAAGAACAGGAGGAATTAGTTGCTAGAGGTGCTTCACAAACAATGAACAGTAAACACCTAACAGGAGATGCAGTGGACGTTGTTGCGTATATTGGCTCACGAATTTCTTGGGAACTAAATTTGTATGATGAAATAGCAGATGCGTTTAAAGAAGCATCAATAAAAGAGGGTGTACCGATTAAATGGGGTGGTGCTTGGTCTGTTCCAGATTTGCGTGATTGGCATGGTACAGCCGAAGAAGCAAGGGAGTCTTACATAGACCTAAGAAAAAGCCAATCAAGGAAATATTTTCTAGATTGTCCGCATTTCGAGCTGAGTACTTAATAACATGAAAAAATTTTATTATATGCTTTATAATTTCTTTTCAAAGATAGCGAGTTATTTTCTAAGAAAATCATTGAACGAAAAACCAAAAAAAAGTTATCATAAGGCGAAACCTAAAAAAAGGAGCAAGTAATGCCATATCACACAGGTAAACACTCAAAGGGAATGAAGAAAAAGAAAAAAACCAAAAAAATGAAAAGAAAAAAGCGGTAAATGGTTTTAGTTAAGTCCATCAAAAAGTTCACAGCGAAACTCAATAAAACACAACAAAAAGCTATGAACAGACACGCTAGACATCATTCTCTAAAACATATGAAAGAAATGGCTAAAGATTTGGAGTCTGGCAGATTTACGTTCGCACAAGCACACACTAGAGCAATGCGGAAAGTCGGCAAATGATCGGATTTACAACCACAGCTACTATTTCTGAATTAATAGGCAAAAGACCTATACGAGCAAGAAGAAAACGTACCAGAAAGAACAAAATGCCCTACAAAGGCAGTTTTAAAGCCGTACAGCGTCTATTGCGTATAAAAAGGGTAAAGTACTAATAAAATAATTAAGACCGCACAGGCACGTTTATTTCGATTATCTCTTTTATCTGGTCTAAACATTCAGTAACCCCACCTTTGACAATAAAGTGAGGTGTACCCATTGCTTTTGATTGTACCGCCCACAGCTTTTGACTATCCGAAAGCCTACCTTTTTCATTCTTCAGCTCAATATAAAGTACCCTGCCCTCTGGATATTCTACAATAATATCTGGACAGCCAGACTTTAAACCCATCTTTTTCATCTTTAAATGATAGCCGATAGATCGCTTTCCCTCATTAGGAACATGGAAATGCCTAAAGTGATAGTATTTGCAGAGATAATTTAGGTAGTCATTACAGGCTATTTGTATGTCTGATTCTTTAGTCATTGGGGGTAAGTTCTAAGGTCTAATGAGATTGCACCCATTTAATTTATAAAATTTACCCCCAAGCTATACAAACGAATTGGAGTTCTTTTGTATATTCCAATTTAGGAGGAATAACCGAAGAATATCAAAAAAAACATTAAATCACAATATTTTTTACTATATGGGGGTTGACTATTGAATAAACCTAGCTTAGTATCTAGGTTATAGAAGTTAATAATAATAATAATTGGAGTTCAAAAATGTGTAAACAAGAACAAAAAATCTGGTACACCGCAATGGATGATACCACCCCTTATTCTGGAAAAGTTGTCTACCTAGCTGATAGGAGAGGTATAAAAGCCTATGGGCAGGGTCATTGTTTGAAGTGTAACAATGGCGATGGCATCTTTTGGAAAAAAACTTTGAATGGTGTATTTCCAGACACTTGTTGGTCATGTAATGGAAAGGGCAAGCGTAGCATAAAGCTATATACTCTCAAGCAAGTTCAAGCACAAATTAAGAGAGAAGAAAAGAACCACATTCGCTATATAAACAAGGTTGCACTAAGCAATGAAATCAATGCCCTTAAAAACATTGCTTATAACTATTCTGAAAAGGGTGTTGTACAAAGAGCAAAAAGATTAGCTTGGAAAAAAGACAAAATACTTACCAAAAACAAGTCAGAGTTTGTTGGACAAGTAAAGGACAGGGGTACATTTGACCTAACCCTTACTTTCAGAAAAGGCTTTGATACAGACTTTGGAGTAAGCTTTCTAAACACTCTAAAAGATGCTCAAGGCAACGTCTTTACATATTGGGGTAGTTCATTTCTTGATGTTGAATTAGATAGCACCATCACAGTTAAGGCTACCATCAAAGACCACAGGGAATATGATGGAACTAAGCAGACAGTAATCAACAGACCTAAAATCATAGAGGGGGTAATATAATGAAAATCAGATTACACAAAATCAGAAAAGCACTCACCTTTAGAAATTGGGATGACTCAGAGCGTGTTAAATTGGAAAATAAAAAAATAGTAAGCCTTATTCTTAGAGGGTTCACAGACGAGCAAATAATAAATCTAGGAAACGAAATTTTTATGTATTGGGATAATCGTAGATATTGGAAAGCTAAAAAAGAACAAGGCTTATCTACATTAGATTTTTACGTTCCTTGGAGGGTTTAGAAATGATAGATAAACCCACAAAAATAGGAAATTCAGAACTCTACACAGCTAGGGTTCTGAACATGGGGGTGGCTAAATACTTTAGTCTGGTAAAGGAATATTCACAAATCCTTACTCAAGCTAGGGAAGCCAAAAAACAAGACCTTGAAAAGAATGGAGAACAGGCAGAGCTTAGTCTTATCTATGGAGTCAGAAAAGAACTAAATCAGTTAGTCTTACAAAAGCTAATGAAAGAAAAAATAATAAAATTTGGAGCAGATAAAAGATGAATAAATTACTAGAAATTATTTTTGATTGTGCGTTTTTGCTTATGTTTTTTGCACTTTGTTATTTCATACTGGTCGCTTTTACATAGACATAACCAAAAAAATAGAATAGGTTTTTAAATGAATTGGAGTTCACATGAAAAAATCAAAACTAATTTTCACTTTATTGTCAGTAGCTATTGTTAGCGGTTGTTCAACCATGCCAATAGTAGATAGTAGAGGAAAATCATCGGCAAATATTCAAGGAGATATGAACCGATTCCATGATGATTATTATACCTGCAAAAGCTTAGTTGAAGATAATACAAGCTACGTTTTCGATAAAAGCAAAGCGGTCTATAATAATCTAAGGTGGCGAGTGTTATGGCTACCCCCCAAAGCAAATACCAGAAAAGATTTCATCAATAGGGGTTTAGAGGGACGTGGTTATAACGTAATTAATAAATAAAGGAAAATAATATGGTTAATATAATAAGTTCAATAGAAGATAAAACAGAAAATGGAGTACCGAATTATTCCATAGAATTAATAGATGGTCGTAGGTGCTATTTAAGGGGAGTAATTTTAAACCCAATGCCATTCGCAGGAGATGCTATAAATTTTGATGTAATAAATACAAAAACATCAGCAAAAGGCAATCAATACACTAATATTCAGAACGTGAGTATAGTGCCTAATCCAAATGACCAACAATATTCGCCACAACCGCAATATACGCCCACACAAGCACCGCAACCAGTGCCACAGGCTAATAATACCTTTACACCTAAACCGCCCTCAAACGGCTTTAATAAGAGCGATACACAGCGGTTAGATATGTTCGTCACTGGAATAGTAGGACGCTCAATGGGTTCTGGTAATTTTTCGGTGAATGAAATTGAAATGCTAACTAAAAACGCTGTAAGGGCATTTAATGAAAACCTCAAAGAATTATAAGAAGCTCTTTGCTGACTTTTGGGGGTATCATGAACAAGATATCCCCTTATGTTGGAACTGTCATAAAGAACAAGCTGTGGATATACACCACTTGATTCCAAAAGGAATGGGTGGAGTCAAAAACAACAGGCTTAACAGGATTGATAACCTTTATGCGTTGTGTCGCAAGTGTCATACGCTAGGACACTCTGACAAGGAACTAAACGAGCAGTGGAAAAAAGATTTATTAGAACGGATTGAATGGAAAAAGGAAAACCCCAATGATTGGTGAAAAATTGTGTGATGAAGTGGTTAGTATTATTGAAAATCGTGGCATGGATTATGGAGATATAAAAAACTAACCATGAGGAGATTGCTAAAGGGTGGTCGGTTATCTTAGGAATAGAAGTAAAACCGCATCAAGTGGCTTTGTGTAACGATTGGCAAAAGACAGTAAGGCTAAAGGCTAACCCCAAGCACCATGACAGCTACAAAGACAAAATTGGGTATATGATAACCTATTCGGAGTGCATTAAATGACAGATATTTACTCACTACAATTTGACCCCCATAAAATATCACATCAGCAAGAAGAATTAGGGATGACTTTTGCGGATTTAGATACCGCTGTAGAGCTAATGAAAAAAGAGGAAAAAATGATCGTTGCTGAATTAACACTTCAATTTTCACGGCAAAAAATGTATAAAAACATGAAAGAATTAGATGGTTTAATTTATAACCATGACAAGTTTAGGGATTTCACTGAAAGATATAGTGAAACCTTAAAGCGAAGGAACAGAGCTAAGATAAGGTTTGAATCCTTCAAAGCGTTTAGAGATGACCTAAGAACTAAGGTGGTCAATGAACGTGAACTGGCGAAGAACTTATAGAAAGGAGTTAAAATGTCAGAACAAACACAAAATCAACAAATCCTTGAGTACCTTGAAAGAGGTAACAAAATAACCGCTCTTGAAGCCTTGTACCAATTCGGATGCCTTAGACTAAGTGCTAGAATATTTAATCTAAGACAACAGGGTCACAACATCATTACTCACAATAAAACTGTGGATGGTAAAACCTTTGCTGAATACTCACTAAAGAGGGAAAGCAATGTCTGATTATGATAATTCAAAAAGCTACATAGAGTTTGAAATGCAAAGAAAGATTGATAACGAGAAAGAATTTGCATTAGCCAAACACGCAAGCCAAATTAGGGTAATGGACAGGCTTTTAAACGCTCTTGACGAGTACACAATAAGATTTGGTGAAGAAAGCAACGTGTATAAAGAATGTATTCTTCTCTATGCCCAGATCAAGAAAAACAAAAAGCATCTTGAAGAATGGATGGACAAGATATGAGAGAGCATTTTGAAAAATTTGATCTATTGCCATTGTCGTTCTCACACTTGAATGAGTTTGCTTTTTATCGTGAAAGATGGGCATTAAGGCGAATATTTGGCTATGAGTTCCCAACAAGTGCGTCAGCTATCAGAGGGCAATCTGTGGAGTCTGGTATCAATATGGTTCTGAATGGTTTATCTTTAGAAGAAGCCACAGAGAAAATGTTATCGGAATACGATGAAAATTGTTCCAGAATAAATGACCCAAAGATAGACGATGAAAGAAATAACTTAGTGCCTTTACTACAGCTAGGAACTAAGGAGTTTCAAAAGTATGCGTTTAGTTGGAATTTGTTGACCTATCAAAAGAAGATTGAGGTTGAAATAGACACCATACCTTTTGTGGGATATACGGACTTTCATTTTGAGGATAAGAAAACAAAAGAAGATTTTTATATTGATCTGAAAACCTCTAAAAACCTACCTATGAGGGTTAGTATTTCTCACGCAATGCAACAATCCATCTACCAGAAAGCAACTAATGCACGTCAAATATTGTGGTATCTAAAAAATCCGACAAAAACCAAAGATGCAGAGCATATTGCTATGTCTTTAGACGATTATAGTCAGCCTATGAGGATATGTCAGCATATTGTAAAGGTAATGGGTAATTATCTTTCAACAGTTCAAACCCCAGAAGACGTTAAAAATTCTCTTGTTCCAAACCCAGACAACTGGATATGGAAAGAGCAGACAGTTTTAAACGCTAGAAAAGAAGTTTGGGGTTATTAAACCAAAAAACCCCTTTAGGTTTTCATCTAGAGGGGTTACAATAAACTAAATTGGAGTTCTAAAAATGATTATATATGAAAACAGTAAACCAAAAGAAAAATTGAAAGCGTGGTATTTATTCACAGAGGATTTTGTTGCAGGAACGCAACACCTCACAAATGAAGAAGTAGGCATATACATTCGGTTGTTATGTTTCAACTGGAATAAAAGATGTGCAGGTATACCAAACGATGCTTATAAGCAATATAGAATAGCTAATTGCTTCACTGATAATGAGAAAACTAGCTGTGATAAAATCATCAAAGAATTTTTTGTACTGGTTAACGATCACTATCAAAACGAAAGACAGCTACAGGAATTTCTCTATATTTCAAGGAGAATGGAAGCATCTAAAGAAAATGGTAAGTTAGGTGGTAGACCAAAAAAACCTAGCACTAAACCTAAAGGTAACCTAGATAAAACCCCCCTACCCCATACCCCTACCCCTACCGCTAAACCAACCAAAGTAAGTTATGCTCCCTCTTTTCTTAAATTTTGGGAAAAGGTAGCGAATAAAGTCAGTAAGGGGATAGCCGAAAAGAACTATATGAAACTTGAAGACGAATGGATAGAAAAGCCAGAAGAACTAGCTGAAATGTACAACAAGTATTACAAGTCTGTAGAAGATAAACAATTTGCTAAACAACCTGCATATTGGCTCTCAGCAAAAAAGTATCTGGATGAACAACCCAAAGCACAAAGCACAGAAAAGGTTGATTTGTATCCCCTTAGACTCAAAGAATATAAAAAGGTTGTAGAAGAAAAAAGGTCTAGAAATTACGTTTCGCAACAAGCTTTACAACATATTGAAGAAGTTCAAAGAGCTATAAGAGAGGGAGAGTTTTCTAAAAATGATGCTGAAACCTATTTAGATTTAAGAGGGTGGTTATAGTGCTTGAGGTCATAACCTTTACCATGTATCTCATTACTATAACAGATATTGAAACGGCTAATGTGGAAGTTCACCGCCTTGTCTTTGATAATCATGCTGAATGTGTAGCGTTAGCAAAACAAATAAACCAAGTTCGTGACCCTATTTCCACTAAAAAGAATTGTCGTAGTGTTCGTTCTTATTATTGGGATTTGCCATGAGTAAAGCACAAAAAATAGTAGGTTTTGGTAATGACAGGGAAAAAAATGATTTCTATGCAACACCAGAAGAGTCAACAGAAAGTCTTTTAAGAGTTACAACCTTTAGAGGTGATATTTATGAACCATGTTGTGGTCAAGGGCATATATCCAAAGTTCTCATAAAAAATGGCTATAATGTTTTCTCAAGTGATTTAGTTGATAGAGGATATGGAACACCACGCATAGACTTTCTGATGGAAACACAAAAGCACGACAACATCATTACAAACCCACCATTTAAGAACGCATTAGAGTTTGCTGAAAAGGCTGTAGAACTAGCTAGATATAAAGTGGCTTTACTTCTTAAACTAAGCTTTCTAGAGGGTGTAGCAAGGCGAGATTTCTTTAGGAGTTACCCACCAGAAAAAGTATGGGTGTTTAGCCAAAGACAGGCATTAATGAAGAATGGCGAAGCTTATAGCGGTGGTATGTTAGCACTAGCATGGTTCATTTGGTCAAAAGGTAATATTGAATCACCAACAATAGGATGGATATAATGGATAAAGATTACGAAAAAATATTTGCACTAAAACCAATCGTTCCAGACACAGGTCAACGGAATACTAGGGTTTTTAAAAAGGAAACAGTGGGGAAATGGAAAAAGCTTGCAGAAAAACAAAGAAAAGAAAATAAGAAAAAACTTTAAAAACTGATTATTTGTTGATAAATATTATTCGTGGCATTAGTCGACATAGTTAAGGACTGTTTGTTGTAGTAGTACAATGATTAGTGGTTGAACCTTGAGAAGCTGTGCCACAC
>OZSS01000379.1_pt1 | contig 21013 bp, 15 predicted proteins | sample 1779911 | NCBI WGS metagenome assembly OZSS01 (sample SAMEA2603589, study PRJEB24840) | metagenome | biome: Water; feature: Photic zone; material: Seawater sample | place: Mediterranean Sea | collected 2013-11-12 | depth 10 m | reverse complement strand
GATTTATCTGTCCTGTTTGGAAGCTCATCAAGTTTTAAATCAAGTTTTGTAATAAACTCTAGATAAAACTTATCTTCGATAGCACCAACTGAAATATGCCGACTATCAGAAGTTTTATAAGTTGTATAAAAAGGGGCACCCCCATCAAGAAGATTAATGTCTCGTCTATCTTCCCATTGTTTAAAATTAAACATAGAGTACATCATTGCCATCAAATTGGCAGTTCCGTCCACGATGGAGCCATCGACGACTTGACCCTGACCAGTCTGCTTCGCATGTAAAACGGCACATAGGATTCCGAAAACTAAATACATTGAACCTGCTGCAAAATCCCCCAAAAGATTTAGTGGTGCTATTGGAGTATCTTTGGTTCCAATAGCATGAAGTGCGCCAGATATAGAAATATAATTAATATCGTGACCTGCTGTATTACTGAGAGGCCCTTTCTGACCCCACCCCGTCATTCTTCCATAAACGAGCTTTTTGTTTGCTGAAAGCATCTCTGAAGGCCCTAAGCCCAATCTTTCCATAACACCTGGTCGAAACCCTTCTATTAATATGTCAGAATGGGATACAATTTTCTTCGCAATAGCGATGTCACTAACATCCTTAAGATCTAGCTCGATATAAGATCTATTTCTAATAACAACATCGGTAAATTGATTGGCAGCCTGGGTACCTGTTTTTCGAGCAATCCTAATTACACTGGCACCCATATCTGCCAACTGCATAGCAGAAAACGGAGTTGGCCCAAGCCCATCGAATTCAACCACTTTTAAACCGGATAAAGGTCCGCCAGTGTTGTTGTGATCCGCCATTCTAATTAGTCGTCCAATGACCTGGCAATTAATTCCTTCATGATCTCATTAGTCCCTCCATAGATCGACTGCACACGGGCATCGGCGTACATTCGAGCGATAGGATATTCCATTATAAAACCGTATCCGCCATGAAGTTGTAAGCATCCATCCATAATCTCATTTTGGGTTTGGCTTCCCCAGTATTTTGCCATTGAAGCCGTAGCAGCATCAAGAGAACCCTGCTTAACCCTATCGACACAATCATTAATAAAGGACCTAAGAACCTCAGCCTTAGTTTTCATTTCAGCGAGTTGAAAACGAGTATTTTGAAAATCCATAATTCGCTTATCAAAGGCTTTCCTATCTTTTACATATTTAATTGTCTCTTCGAGCGCAAAGTCTATGTTTCCCAGAGCGCCGATACCAATTGCTAATCTTTCCCATGGCAACTGCTTCATCAATTGATAAAAACCTTGGCCTTCTTCACTCCCAAGCAAATTTGTTAAAGGAACCTTAACATCTTCAAAAAACAATTCACATGTGTCATTACCTTTTTGACCTAGTTTCTTTAGAGGTTTTCCTCTTGAGAAGCCTTCTAGGTCTTTTGTTTCAACGACTACCAATGATACACCTTTCGATTTTTCATTTTTATTTGTCTTTGCCGCTAAAACAATGAGGTCAGCTGAGCCACCATTTGTTATAAATATTTTTGATCCATTAATTTTGTATTGATTTCCATCTTTTTCTGCAGTTGTTTTAATTGCTTGAACATCCGATCCAGTACTGGGTTCTGTCATAGCAAGAGAAGCCACGTATTCACCAGTTGAAAGTTTAGGAAGCCATCTTTTCTTCTGTTCATCGGTACCATACGCGTTGATGTAATGAACAACTATTGATTGAATCGCATATCCCCAGCTACCAGAGTCTCCCGCTGTTCTTCCAAGTTCATATAGAGTGATCGCATCGAAGCCTAAATCACCGCCGAAGCCACCGAATTCTTCAGGTATTGAGCTTCCTAAAATTCCGGCATCTCCTGCCTTATTCCATAAGGTCCTGTCGACTTGTTGTTTTTTACCCCACTCGTCCAGATTGGGTTTTACTTCGTCTATAAAAAATTTCTTTACGCTGTCTGTAAATAATTGGTGTTCTTCCATTTGCCATTTAGAAGTCGGAGTAAATAATGTCATCAAAGTTCCTCGAGATAATTAGTATAAGAAAATGCTACTACAAAAAAAATTTTGTGAACATCTAAAATTTGAACTTTTTTGTAGATATTTGAGGTTTTCTCCCTCAACATGTATTGATGTTGGCTTTGATCGTGAAATATGCTTCTTTTCTTGTCATTTCAATATTTATTTTATGCCTTGCCGTGGGCGAATTTATACTTTGGCAAGCTTTACCGGTTTCATGCTCAAACCATGAAAAAATAGAAGCGAACAATCCTATAAAGTTTGTCACTAATGCTAAAGGACAAGGTCCATTTAGAGGTGATAGATGGTCACAACTAGTGGATACGGACCTTTCACAGTGGTACCTAAAAAATAAAAAGTACGAAAGAGTAACAATAAAAAATACAGAAGATGGTATAGATATTAGTTCTTGGTGGATACCCGCTGATGAAGAAAGTGAAAAGCGAACGGTTATTGTTGTTCATGGCATTAATGGTTCAAAGAAAGAATTTAACCAATTAATACCAGCAAATATAATTGCGAATTCGGGATTAAATGTTTTGATGATAGACGTTAGAAACCATGGAGAAAGTTCATGTCCAGATGGATGGCATTTTGCAGGAACTAAAGAATGGAAGGATGTTGATGCAGCGATCGAATATCTTGTCGACAAAAAAGGAATACCTGAGAAAAACATTGGAATTCATGCGGTATCAGGAGGAGGTCTGGGTACTTTCTTTTTGATAAAAAATAGAAAAGATCTTGGAGCATTTTCACTCGATAGCGGAGTTTTTGATTGGGACTCTATTGTTCAACATGAGTTGGAATACCACGGTGTGCCTGGGTTTACGTGGCAGCTAGCAATTTTCGCAGCTAAATTTCACGGCATTTTCTTTGATAAGAATATGCCTAAAGAAGCGCTTAGTGACTTGCAGGATAGGCCAATGCTAGTTTTTCACGGGAAAAAAGATACTAGAGTGCCTTTTTTCCACTCCGAACAATTAGTTGAATATGTGAAGAGTATAAATGGTAAAATAATATTTTTTCCATTAGAAGGAGCAGACCATACAGAAGGTGTGCTATCACACTCCAAAATTTATGAAGATAATCTTCCTAAATTTTTCAAAACAAACCTTTAATGGGTAGGATGGAATATGAACAGAAAAATAATTCTTAAATCACGACCAGAAAAAGAACCACTAAAAGAGAATTTTCAAATTGTTGAAGAGGATCTGAAACTAGTTCAACCCGGTCAAGTACAATTAAAGTCAATTTATTTGTCTTTAGATCCCTATATGAGAGGAAGGATGAACGCAGGGCGCAGTTATACGAAGCCCGTGGAACTAGGAACTGTAATGGAGGGAGAAGCTGTTTCTGAAGTTATAGAAAGTCAAAGTGATACCTTTAACAAAGGTGATATTGTTATCGGTAGAACTGGATGGCAAACAATGCCGTTGGTTTCGGATAAAGTTATAGAAAAGGTTCACAATCCTGATCTTCCTCTAAGTCTAGCTCTTGGAACGCTGGGAATGCCGGGTAGAACTGCTTATATCGGAATGATGAATATTGGGAATCCAAAAGAGGGAGAGACGTTAGTTGTATCTGCGGCTTCAGGAGCTGTTGGATCTGTCGTGGGGCAAATTGGAAAAATTTATGGCTGTAATGTAATAGGGGTTGTGGGTAATGAAGAAAAATCGATTTATGTAAAAAATGAATTAGGCTTTGATCATTGTCTGAATTACAACGATGATAATTTCGAAAAAAAACTAGGAGAAATTTGCAAAGATGGCGTCGACATATATTGGGAAAATGTTGGAGGGAAAACATTCAATGCCGTATATCCTCATCTCCGAGATTTTGCAAGAATTCCAGTTTGTGGCGTAATCTCAATGTATAATAATCAAAGCCAGCAATTGGAAGAAGATCGTCTGCCGATGCTTTTTAGAAATGTTCTAACTTGGCGATTGAGAATACAAGGATTTATTGTAAGAGAATTTCCTGAGCAACAACTAGAAGCAATGCAGCATTTAGAAAAGTGGTATTTGGAAGGGAATCTAAAATATAGAGAGGATATAGTAGAAGGCTTGGACAACATGGTTGAAGCTTTTCAGGGTCTTTTAAGAGGTGACAATTTTGGAAAGTTGTTAATCAAAGTCAACTGAGTAACAGAACGCATATTTAGAGGAGGAAAAAATGTTAGACACTAACTTAGATGTTGAAAAATTAAAAAAACTTCAGTTTAAGATAATGAAAGATGTTGCAGCATCAGCATTAATACCACTTATGCGAATAGGTGATCAGTTAGGACTCTTTCAAAAACTTTCTGCATTAGGACCCATTACTTCCAAAAAGTTTGCTGAAGAAGCCAAAGTTGATGAGCGTTATTTAAGAGAATGGCTATATGCTTTATCCGCTACTGACTTTGTATCTTATGATGGAGAAAAACAGGAATTTTCATTATCACCTGAACAAAAAGCAGTTTTTGCAGATGAAGAAGGGCCAGCTAACATGTTGGGCGCGTATGAAGTTCTAGCAGGACAAGTATATGCTGAGGAGAAAGTACTAGAGGCCTTTAAAACAGGAAATGGTGTAGCCTATGAAAATGCCTGCCCACTTTGCTTCACTGGAACTGCCAGATTTTTTAAACCATCTTATCAAGTAAACCTTATAGAAAAATGGCTTCCAATGATTGATGGTTTCGGCGAAAAAATGAAGGCTGGTGGAAGCTTTGCAGACGTTGGGTGTGGACACGGACTATCTACGTTAATGGTCGCACAAGCATTTCCAAATGCAAGTGTAGCGGGATTTGATATCCATGGACCATCAATAGAGGAAGCAAAAAAACTAGCTGATAGTGCCGGAATATTAGACAAGATAAAATATGAGATAGCGGATTCAAAAAGTTATGAAGGCAAGTTTGATTATATAGCTTTTTTTGATTGCCTTCATGACATGGGCGATCCTGTAGGAGCCGCAAAATATGCCTATGATCACCTAAACGAGGGCGGCGCGGTTATTCTGATTGAGCCAACAGCAAATGATAAACCAGAGGAAAACTTTAACATTTTTGGACAAATGTATTATTCATTCTCAACTATGGGATGTATACCGGTTTCAAAATCTCAGGAGGTTGGCTTAGCATTGGGAGCTCAAGCTGGACCCGCTAAACTAATTGAGGTGTTGGAGCAGGCAGGATTTAAGAACTGCAAGATAGTCAAAAAAAATGCGACAAATATGGTATTAGAGGCGAGAAAATAAAAGTTTATAATTGATCATGCATATTCCTGCCATGAAAAGCGAGCAGCCAGATAAAAGCATGGCGTTTTGGTAGTCTCCAAAAAAGTCGATCATTAAACCTGAAATGTATGGTCCAACAATCTGGCCAATGCTAAAGGTGGTAGTTAAAAAAGCCACGGCAAATTTTATTGAGCCGGCATGCCGGATCTTTCCTTCCATTAACACTAAGCCTACGATGCCGACTACCCCAATTCCATATGCTAAGCAGGCAAATAATGAAGCTCCCATTCCATCAAAAAAATACAAGGTAAGTATCCCTGTAGAGCAGGTGAAACAGGATAAGGCTAAAGAGATATGATTACCAGTAATTTTACTGATAGCTTGCCAGATGAAAATGGCTGGCATAGCAGATATCCCAACCAAGATCCAACTTGCATGCTGAATGTTCTCTAATGCGGGGGTGTTCACTGCCAAAGCTGCGATAAAGGTACCAAAAATTATATAGCCAAACCCAAAAAAAAAGTAACCTACTGAGATACCGATGAATCCTAAAGAGAGTCTATTCGACTGAGAGGTCTGATCAATGCTAGATTCTGAACCTACTTCTAGTGGACTTGAAATGATTGGTATCGTTAAAACCAAGCAAATTAACGCTATCACAAACCATTGGTAGTGCCATTGCAAGTCAAACATAGAGCAGATCCATACAGCTATGGCACTTAAAAACATTCCAACACCAAAACCCGATATATGAGCTAAACGAAGATCTATGCGACCGGTAACTGTAATCTGAGAAAAAATTAGATTTGTCGCAATAACTAACCCAATTGCACCTGAAATTCCCTGAAGGAATCTTAATAAAATAAATAAGTAAAAATCACTAGTTGAACCCATAAGGCCAAGTGTCACAATGGACACTACAACTGATAGATAAAGTGTAAGCCTTTGTTTGTTTGCAAAAGAATAAATAAGGGGAATAATCGAACCTATTAGATATCCCAAATAGTTAGAAGAAGCTATCAAGCCGATATCTGCAGACGAAATATTAAGAGTATTCTGCATGTAGGGAATTATAGGAGTATAGGCAAACCTGCCTAAGCCACCAGTAATCGCCACGACACAAATTCCTACCAGTGCCAATCTAAACTGTGAATTTGTTGTTAAAAATGACATTTCTTTTTATAGTTCCTATGATTGAAAATAGCTTTTCTTATGCCTAAAGAATTTGTAAACAAAAGGATAACCATAAATGAATAGTGAGCAAAGTTTTTTTGAAAGAGACTTGGTTCTCATTGGAGCGGGGCATACAAATTGTCTTTTTTTGAAAATGTGGGCAATGAAGAGTAATTCTTCTCTTCGAGTGACCCTAATAAATCCAGATCCTATTTCCTCTTATACCGGTATGTTACCTGCTCTAGTAGCTGGTTTATGTGCTAAATCAGATGCTCAAATAAATTTATTCAGTTTGTGTAGAGCTACAGAAACAAGATTAATTATCGATACTGTTAAAAAAATTGATAAGAAAAAAAGTCAAATTATGTGTAAGACAGGGAGGATTGTAAACTTTGATTTCCTATCCATAAATATTGGATCTAACTCCGTACCTTTGATTAATGGGTTTAAAAAATTTGGATGCAGTGTTCGGCCTTTAGCTGCATTTCAAGAGCGTTGGGAAAACTTTTTGGAGTCCATTAATGAAAAAACGTCTCCGGTTATTTGTGTTATAGGGGGAGGTCTAGCATCAATTGAGTTGAGTTTCGCGATGGATATTCGATTGAAAAAGACTGAATTAGAAGATTTTAAGATTAAAATTTTTGAAAGTGGTAAAGCTTTTGAAAAATTGAGTTTAAATCAGCAAAGATATTTGAAAACCAAAGCCAAACTACGAAAAATTGAAATAATTGAAAACACTACAATAAAAGAAGTTTCAAATAATGGGTTAGTACAAAAAAACGGCAACTTTGTTCATGCAGATTTTATTATTTCTTGTATAGGACCTCAACCAAATGATTTGTTTAAAAAGTCAAAAATTGAAAATAAAGATGGATATGTTTGCGTCGACGAAACGCTAAGAGTTATAGGTTTTCAAAATGCGTTTGCAGTTGGTGATTGTGCACATTTCCCTTCTAAAGCGGTAGATAAGTCAGGAGTTTATGCAGTTAGGCAAGCACCAATTCTTTATAAAAATATCCTTAAGCTTTTGAGTAATAAGGAGCTAGTTCAGTTTAAACCTCAAAGTGATTATTTAAAGCTCATTGTCTATGAAGGTGAATCCGCGATTTTCCTTAGAAATGGGGTTGCCTTTTCAGCAAAATGGGTTTGGGCACTAAAAAGTTTTATCGATAAAAAGTTTATTAAGAATTTTAAAAAACTTAGTGAGATGGTCACTAAAGATATGGAAAACGCTCGAAGCAATAACCAAAAAATGCTTTGTGGTGGCTGTGGCTCGAAAGTCGGAAATGTTATTTTGGAGTCTTCATTAAGCAAGTTATCAGATCCTAGCTCAAAACATATTGTTAGTAAAATAGGAGATGACGCAGCAATTATAAAATTTAATTCCTTATTTCAAGCTTTGACGACCGATCATCTTAGGTCATTCACAAAGGATGCATGGCTTCAAAGTAAAATAACGGCGATTCACGCTTTGGGAGATATTTGGGCAATGGGATCCGATCCCGAAATTGCTCTCACAAATATTATTATTCCAGAGTCCTCCAACGACATACAAAAGCGAACAATCGAGGAAATTATAGATGGGGCAAATAGTGTTTTTGGTGCTGAGGGAGTGAAGATAGTGGGTGGTCATACTTCTTTAGGAAAAGAGCTAGTGATCGGGTTCACGTTGGGAGGTTTTTCCAAAAACCAACCCAAGACTGTCGATAGGGCAAGCGTAGGTGATCAAATAATATTAACAAAACCATTAGGCTCTGGGGTTTTATTGGCAGGGGAAATGCGTTTTGAAGGTGAAGGGCAGGATCTAAAAAATCTTTTTGATGCAATGTCTAAGTCACAAAGTCCTATCGCAAATGTTTTGAGGAAAGTTGCAAACTCGATGACGGATATCACTGGATTTGGCTTAGGTGGCCACCTTCTAAACATAGTTTCAAAGTCTAACGTAGGAGCAAAACTATATTTGGATCACATACCAGTATACCCTGGTGCCAATGATCTAATAGCCAAAGATATTAGGTCTTCGATTTTCGAGAACAATTATATGTATTCTGAGAGAATGATTATTAAAACAACAGCGAATACAGATATCCTTTTTGATCCCCAAACATCCGGTCCATTGCTTGCTACCGTTCCGAAAAGCAAAGTAAGGGGTATTATTACATCTGGTGAAAAGTTGGGTTTTGAGTGTAAAGTAATAGGCGAATTGACAAATGGAAAGCCCTTCATAGAGGTATTATAGAGTGTTCATTCTATTATTTGCTGTTTGTAATATTCTATCCACCATTAAACTTAGCCCTTTTTGGGATATATCATCTAATCTTAGGGTAGCAAATACTTCTTTTTTCTCTCTTAAGAGCCCCCGTTTGTATCTGGGGTCATAATGCTTTTCTATCAATTGTTTTGCAAGTTCAATAAACTCTTTGTTTTTTGCCATTTGCAACCAACTTTCTACAACTTTAGGTCCAGCTATGGTCGAAAGGCTCGTAATCTGTTTTTCTAATAAATCTAGATCACTTGTTATTTCTGAATATTCTTCAACTAAAAATTGTGCCCTCTGTTCAACTGTAGCCGATATTTCAATTTGTGGAGAGCTTTTCATTAACTTCCAAAATTCTTTAGGGATATGAAGGTTTCCAATTTTATTGGATTCTGCTTCAACAAATATAGGTTCACCAGTTTTGAGGTTTTTGACTTTATCATAAATCAAAGTTTCGAATAATTTTTGAGATGGTTGTTTCTGACCTTGTGATCCAAATACCGACCCTTTATGATTAGCTAGGCTTTCCAGGTCGATCGTTTGCCCATTTCTTTCTTCTATCAAATTAAGCATTTTTGTTTTTGCTGTACCCGTATTACCCGTTATTAGTATTAGCAAGTAATTTTCTATATTGTTATTCAGGAATTCACTGACATGTTTTCGAAATGATTTATAGCCTCCATCCACTACTCCTACATTCCATCCTATTTGCTCAAGTATAGTTGCAAAGGCATAGGATCGCTGTCCACCTCGCCAACAGTAGATTAAAGGAAGCCAATCTCGATTTTTTTCTCGAATATTCTCTTTTAAATGATTTGAAATGTTTTTTGAGATAAGAGCAGCACCTAATTTTTTTGCTTCAAACTTACTATTTTGCTTGTATATGGTGCCTACCATCTCACGCTCATTATCAGAAAGAACCGGTAAATTAATTGCGCCAGGTATATGATCAACCTCATACTCGGATGGCGACCGAACATCTATTATATCATTGAGTTTTTTCAAGTCGATTTTGGAAAAACTTATACGTTTAATTGCCATATCCTTATTAAAAACCTCTTTTAAAATCTTTCAACATGATGTGCTGTTATTAGATCAATATTAACTTAGGCGAAAAAATTGGAGGATACAAAAATGTTTTCAAATTTACGAAGAGTTGTAACCGGAAATGATGCAAGTGGAAAATCGTTCATAACGTCTGATGGCCCACCCCCTGCGTCCTATGAAATGGGTGCAGGCGGACTTTATGAAATATTATTAGCCATAAGTTAAGGGATGGTGACAACTGGGTTGATGTATAAAGTTGACTTAGTTTGGTAAAGCTCTTTTTATAATTTTGTCAAAATTTGTATTTGAATTTAGAGTTCCAAAAGCTCCAGTCCAGTTGCCTCCTAGGCGACTACTACAAAAAGCCGAAGCTATTTCTTCATTACAATTTTTCAAGAAAATGGAAGCCTGCATCAGCGTTGCTAATCGTTCTGTTATAGATCTTGATTTTATTTCTAAATCCTCCGGGTTCTTTAACTCAAGAAATAAATTATCAATATTCAAATCATAGTAAGCATTTAATCCTCTCGCTTTCTCTAACTCGTTGAAAACTGAAGAAATAGCGTTTTTATCCTTTTGCATGGCCCTTAAAACATCGACACACATGACGTTACCGCTTCCTTCCCAAATACTATTTAGAGGAGCCTCCCGATATAATCTAGGCATAATTGACTCCTCTATATATCCTGGTCCACCATGACATTCCAAGGCCTCAAAAATCATATAAGGTGCCCTTTTAGTTATCCAATACTTACTCACAGTTGTGAATATTCGCGATATTGATTTTTCGTTTTCATCCTCTTCCTGACAATCAACTGACCTAGCTACCCTCATAGCAAGATTAGCTGCCGCGTCGCTTTCTAAAATCATATCCGCTATGACATTCTTCATAAGAGGTTGATCAATCAATTTCTTCTGGAAAGCGGTTCTATGGGTAGTGTGGTGTAGGACCTGAACAACTGCTTGACGCATTAAAGACGCTGAGCTGACAGCACAGTAAATTCTGTTTCCTATAACCATATCGAGTATAGTCTTAATTCCCTTACCTTCTTCTCCAATCATTGTGCCAAACGTATCATCAAGCTCAATTTCAGAGGATGCATTCGACCTATTTCCAAGCTTGTCTTTTAGTCTTTGGATGAAAAAACTATTTCGTTCCCCATCTGGTTTCCATCTTGGAACAAGAAAGCACGACAAACCGACATTAGTGTTGGCTAGAACAAGAAAGGCATCGCACATTGGGGCTGAACAAAAATACTTATGACCAGTAAGAAGATATTCCGATCCATTGCCAACAGTTGAGGATACCGGTTTTGCTCGTGTAGAGTTAGCTCTAACATCTGATCCGCCTTGTTTCTCGGTCATAAACATACCTATTGTTCCACCCAATTTCTGATCGATGGGGATATCTCGATCGTCATACTGATTAGATAGTACCTTTGGTAACCATTGGGCTTCTAACTCTCTATTATGCTTCAGTGCGGGAATAACAGAGTAAGTCATTGCCATGGGGCACATAACACCTCCCTCAACCTGGTTAAACATATAAGTGAGTGCCATATGCGCTACCTGTGACCCCTCTTTTTTATGATTCCATGCAAAGCTTGGGATTTCATTCTTTATAGCTACTCCCAAGAGGTGGTGGTAAGAAGGATGATAATCAACGTAGTTAATTCTATTGCCATATTGATCGAATGCCTTTAATTCTGGCGGATTTTTGTTTGCTTTCTCAGCATGATCAAACATTTCAGTGCTGCCCATCAAATGCCCAAACGCACTCAAATTTTTTTCTGCCCAACCAGCGCCTTCTCTATTAACAGCATCTCTAAGATTTTTATCATTTTTCCATAAATCTTGATTGCCTATATATGGCGGCATGTTTTCAACTTCATGGGTAGGTAATTGTTTAATTGGTCTGAGATGGTTCATTTTATTTATTCCATTTTATTAAGTGAAAGCACACTATTTATTTTTATAGTTCCAGGTGTCCTCACACTGCAGTAAACGCCAAAATCCTGATGGCCAAAACGTTCATTAAGTATACCTATGGTATCACAATTATGTTGGCCTGTCTTAGTATTAGTTTTTGTAGCATTACATCGCTCAATTCTATCAACGACCTTTAACTCTACTCCATCAATTTTAATTAATTCACCAACCCAATCAAATTCAGTCCATGGCTTCCCGGTTCGTATCCATATATTTCCTCTAAACCTTTCAGGTTCCAAGCTAATCCCTGCTTTTTTAGAGAGGTCTTCTAGAGAGTCCAACGAGTTGATAGAAATTGACTGGAAAGGAGTGTCTGTGAGAGCTGTATCGGCTACGCAAACTAATTTGGTAGGTTTCGGAAATTTATCAGAACAAATAGGGAGCAACCAGTTCACGAAAGTTCCTCTGTCAGCATGATCACTAAGGTCTAAGGATATAGGTTTTAGCTCAGGATGTTTAAAAGTATATTTTTGATCACCAGTCCTTATAGACTCGACGGCTGATAGCGTCGGCATAATTGAGCCTCTTAGAAACTTAGTACACGGTTGCCACTCATTTGATAATTCGTCAAAAGAACTTTTTTCATGCACCAATGCCCACATTCTGTCTAACGGAAGAGCTTTTCTTCTTTCTAACTTAATCTGTGTAATTTCTTCGCGACTTATCGATTTTATTGGATGCCGAAAAATCTTTTCCACTTTAACAGGCGGGGTGCTTTGTGAATTCATTATGGTCTCATTGTTACAAGGTAAGGTTTTGGACTGTTCAATCGGTAAGCTTTAAGCGCGAGTTCTAACCAAGATATTAGTCTTGGACGCGTTTCCCTAGGATCTATCAAATCATGGGCAGAAAAACCTTCTGCTCTTGGAATTGGTGATTGTCGTTGAGCTAATTGATCCTCAAGCTCCTTCTGTTTTTTTTCAGGATTTTTAGCCATAGCAATTTCCTTTGAAAATGCAACGGCAACGCCACCTTCTACAGGTAAAGCACCACTTAAGGCGCTGGGCCAAAGTAATGTGAAGCTATCAGGCCCATAGTGTGCAGTAGCGGCTACTCCAAAAGATTTATGCATATGAACAGACGCCCATGGCACTCTTGATTGCATTATCGCGGATATGGCAGCTGTGCCAAATCTAATTGTGCCACTTTTTTCTGACTCAGGACCAATCATGAACCCTGGTTCATCTACCAAGCTGATAATCGGAATATGGAAACTGTTACAAAAATCAGAAAATCTTTCTAATTTCTTTGAGGCACTGGCTGTCATCGCCCCTGCGTAGAACATGCAGTCATTAGCGATAACGCCAACTGATTGACCATTAAGTCTACCTAAGCCTGTTACGAGACTTGGACCATATTTTTTACCGATCTCGAAAAAGGTGCTTTGATCATTATTTATATCTAGTAGGGATGTGATGATCTTTCTGACGCTATATGGTCTACGTCTATCTTTTGGTATTATATCTATTAATAAGTCATCACAACGATCCTCCTTGTCATTAGTAGAAATAGAGTCTGGGAACGACCAAGCATTATCCGGCACGAAGGAAAGAAATGTTTTTATTTGTTCAAAAGCGTCATCTTCTGTTTTTGCAAAGTTGTTTATTACTCCGCTTTTTAAGTGTACCTCAGGTCCACCAAGAGCTTCTTTCGTGACATCTATATTTAACGCTCTTTTTACGACTTTTGGCCCTGCTATTAGTACTAACGAGCTCTCTGTTATTACTGAAAAGTGAGAAGCTACGAGACGAGATGCAGGTAGTCCAGCTACTGGTCCTAATGCAGCTGTCGCCACGGGAACTTCTCCCAAAGTGTTAGCGAGAGAAATAAATCGTGAAGGCGTATATACGGCATCACTTGTAGGTCGATTACTTTTTTCTTGATTGGTGCCACCAACGGATCCCCCAGCTCCTTCATGCAATCGAATTAAAGGGACCTTGTATTTTAGCGCTAGTTCTTCTGTGTAAATACTTTTCCTTAAACCGGCAGCATTTGGTGATCCACCTTTTAAAGAAAAATCCTCTCCTCCTATCACCACCGGTCTTTTATTGATTTTACCAAATCCTAGGATAAAGTTTCCGGGAGTAAATTTCTTAAGTGACCCATTATCATCATACTCTGAGAAACCAGCACTTTTACCAATTTCATTGAAAGATTTGTTATCTAGTATCCTGCTGATCCTTTCCCTTATAGGTAGTCGACCTTTTTTATACTGTAATTCTACAGCCTCTTTGCCACCCATCTGGTCAGCAAAATTTCTCTTCTCATTGATTTCTTTTGCTTCTTTTTCCCAAGTCAACGTCTATCTCCAATTTATTATGTCTGGATACCGCGGAGTTTCTCGATAAAATCTTTTTCGTTATAAAAATTCCTTTTACCGATCACAACAAACACAGGCTTCTTTTCATTTTCTGTTTTTTCAATTTCCAAAGTTAATCCATCATATTGGATTGTACATACTTCACCCTTTTTATTTTTAAAAAATCCTTTTGCTCTTTCGATATTATAAACTGGATCCTGCAAAAGTGTGCCTAGCTCCTCAGCATTTATTGTTCCAGTAGGTTTTATCGTTGATGAAATGAATTCGTGCACTTGCTTTTTCTCTAAATTTATTTTGTCACTTTTATCTTTTTCACTGGGGGCAAAGTCTAGAAGCATATCTCTTTCTTCAATATGCGCGTTTACCGTTTTGAGAAACTTTCGTATTTCAAAGCGTTTTGATAGAGTATCGATACACTTTGACAGCTCATCTTCTTTGAGCAAATCAGTCTTATTCAATACCAAGAGATCATGTTGCTCGATTTGTAAACTAATTGTATCACTGATATACAAGTCGCTTAATTGTGACCTAAGTCGGGATGCGTCTGTTAACAACACTGTTCCATGAAATGACAGGAAGTCCATGAGCGATATTGTTTGTATGATTTTAGAAGGTAAAGCAATCCCGCTTGCCTCAAGCACAATATGATCTGGTAAAAGCTCATTTGAATTCATACTCTCCAAAGTTTCTATCAACTCATTTCCATAGCTACAACACACACACCCACCTGCGATGCTCAGAACGGAGTCAGTTCTTGCTTCAATTAAGGACTCGTCAATGTTAACGTCACCAAAGTCATTCACCAGTAGAGCTATTTTTTTCTTAGTTGTCCTAAGTAAATTATTTATTAATGTCGTTTTACCTGTTCCAAGGTAACCGGAGATCAATGTCAGAGGAATGCCCACAATTACGCGCTATTTTCAATAATATGTGGCTTGCCGCCTTTAATTGTCCCTAAGATTTTTTGATCTTTAAATTTAATATCATCAACATCAAAGGGATCCTCTTCTAGCACGCAACAATCCGCTTTTTTACCCGTTTCTAATGATCCTACTTCATGATCTATCTTAAGAGTAAATGCCGCACCTAAAGTGATCGCATATAACGCTTCCATTTTATTAATTTTTTCATAATCCCCCAAAGTTCTTCCTGAAAATGTTAATCTATTCATAGCACACCAAGCTGTAAATAATGGGCCAAGGGGAGTTACTGGGGCATCGGAGTGTATTGCCAAAGGGACTTTTTCTTGTAGTGCTGTTTTACAGGCATTCATTCGATGAGCTCTTTCTGGTCCGACCGTTAGGGAGTAATGTTCATCTCCCCAATAAAAATGGTGGTTAGAAAATAAGTTTGCGCACATACCAAGCTTATGCATCCTTTTAAATTGAGCAGTTGATGCAAGCTGACAATGTTGCAAAGTAAATCTATGATCATTTTTAGGAAATTTAGCCAGAGCACCTTCCAGACAATCCAGAGCTAATTCGGTAGCCTCGTCTCCATTAGTATGCGTGTGTACTAAGATATTATTTTCTAATGCAAGCTCATAGGCTTCTTGTATATGTTCTGGAGCGGTATACCACATGCCATTGGGGGCTCCATTATAATATCCGGGCCACTTCAGTCTAGCCGTGAAGCCTTGTATTGAGCCATCGGCAACAATTTTTATTGAACCTAGTCTTAAATTTTCTGTAGATTTTTTTTTGAGCTCTAAGACTTTAGGGATTAATTCTTTTGGGCTTATCCCTTGCATGTATCGCAGTGAAACGATCCGAGCTGGAAAATCTGGCTCCGATGTTACCTTTAGCATCATTTCAACAGCCTCATCTGTTTGAAGGTTCGCAAGGTCAGCAGCAGTAGTGACTCCGGCTCTGGCGCATATTTTTCCAAAGTTTCTTAGACCTTTTGCATCTCCTGAGAGCCAATCCTTACCTAAGCCTACATGCCTAGTTACTAAAGCAATGGTTTCAGCCCCTCTTATCTCCCCAGATGGAAGACCATCGTCACCGAGAGGAAGGCCCTCATGATTTATGCCTGTTCTCAAAAAACCTGCCAGCTTTAAGCCTACTGAGTTTATATTGAGTTTATGTCCTGACGCATGTAGTATTCCTATCGGTCTTTGATCTGAAACCACATCCAGTATTTTTCTGTCTAATGCTTTGTCGTCAAAATAAATTGGGTCTAATCCCCATCCTGCTAATGGTGCGTTCGGGTCCAGTAAGGTTTCATTCTCGTGTTTAAGTTTATGAACAAGCTCTTTTACATTTTTAATGCCTAGGCTCATTGTCCCGTCTGGCTTTTGTCTATCAAAATAGCCACAATATAATTTACTCCACAATGCACCTTCAAACAAATGACTATGCCCTTCAACAAGGCCCGGCATTAAAACGTAATTCTCAAAACTTTTATCCAGTTCGTAATTAACCTGAGGTTTAATTGTATTGAGGTCTCCCACTTGAACAATTTTACCATCCAGAACACTCATGTATTGTGCCTCTGGATTTCTAGGGTTCATTGTAATTATTTTTTTTGCCTTAAAAATCTTTAACAAGAGTAAACCTTTCAAAAAAAACTTCTGTTTATACGAAAGCTTGATATCATCAATATTAAATGTGACTTTTGAATGATAATCAATCAAATGTTTCTATTGCAAATTAGTTTACCTTAAGTCAATCTAATTATACGGGGGCGTTAAGTGAAAATCGGGCAAAAATTCAATTAACTAGAAAGGTCGAGAAATGAAAAAACATTTTTTAAAAACGTTACTTCTCACTGCTACTCTAATTTTTACGTCATTAGGCGTAACTTTTGCAGAGCCAAAAAAGGGCGGTACTCTGATAGCTGCTGTTGGGAATAGCCCACGACATTTAAATCCAGCTGTTCAATCAGGAATTGTGACTGGGTTTCCAGGCGCACAGCTCTTTGCAACACCAATTCGATATGACAATAATTGGGAACCACAGCCTTATCTTGCTGAGTCATGGGAAATAAGTGATGGCGGAAAAACAGTTAGACTTAACCTTGTGAAAGATGCTGTGTTTCATGATGGAGTTCCAATTAAATCTAGTGACGTAAAGTTCTCCTTGGAAACAATTAAAAAGAATCACCCTTTTAAAACAATGTTTGCTCCTGTTGTTTCGGTCGAAACACCTGACGAGCATACGGCCATTTTAAAATTATCATCTCCACACCCCGCTTTAATGCTAGCCATGTCATCACAATTGATGGCTATAATACCTGAGCACGTATATGGAGATGGTCAAGATCCAAAAACACATCCACAAAATTCTGAAAATGTTGTTGGATCGGGTCCTTTTAAGCTCGTTGAATTCAAATCAGGTGAGCATATCATCTTGGAGCGATTTGATGACTTTTTCATAGATGGGAGACCATACCTAGATAAGATGGTTCTTAAAATTATAAAAGATCCTGCAACCAGAACTATAGGACTTGAAAATGGCGAAATCGATTTTTATGCTTTCGAAAATGTGGCAAGAAACATTGTTCGATTGAAAAAGAACGATAACCTGACAGTAACGCCTGATGGATATGCAGCCATCGGACCAATCGACTGGTTAGCCTTCAATACAAAAAATGGAAAAACGGCGGACGTGAATGTAAGACGGGCTATCGCTTATGCAATAGACAGAAACTTTATTCTGAAAGCTATTATGCTCGGCGTTGCCGATGAGGCACGAACTGGTATTCATCCTGGAAGTCCTTATTATGAGCCAAATGTGGAGCCCTATAATTTAGACATTGATAAGGCAAACAAGATTCTTGATGATGCAGGTTACAAGAAAGGTAGTGACGGTATGCGGTTTGGGTTGACAGTCGACTTTGGTTGGCCAGGGCTAAAACCAAACGCTGAGTACACAAAGGCGGCGCTCAAGAAAATAGGTATAGATGTAACTGTAAGGGCATCTGCTGACTTTCCAACATGGGCGAAAACTGTTAGCAACCATGATTTTGATCTAACCTGGGATACCGTTTTTAATTGGGGAGATCCTGTAATAGGTGTTCACAGAACCTATCAGACCTCAAATATAAAAAAGGGAGTCATCTGGTCTAACACTCAACAATATAGTAATCCAAAAGTGGATGCGATAATGGAGAAGGCTGGAGTAGAAAACAATATGGATAAGCGAAAAGCTCTATATTCAGAGCTCCAAAAAATGCTGGCAAATGACTTGCCCGTGTATTGGACAAATACTCTTCCTTATCATACCATTTACAGCAAGAAGGTTGGCAATCCCCCTATGGGAATTTGGGCAACCAGCTCTCCAATGGATATGACATATATCAAAGATTAAACTATAATGATGAGAAGGGGCATAAGTTGCCCCTTCTCATTTCCCAATAAAATATTTCAGTCATATATACATGCCATTTTTCGTTTCACTGATTAGGCGCCTCGGTTCCATGCTCTTGGTTTTGCTTGTCGTAGTCGTCTTAAATTTTTTCATGCTACATTTAGCTCCTGGTGATATTGCGGACACAATTGCTCAAACAATGGGGGGTGCTGATGAGCAAGATATGGCTGAACTGAGAAAGCAGTATGGGCTTGATCAACCATTTTTTATTCAGTTGTTTAACTATGTTGTTAAGGTTGCTTTATTGGATTTTGGACATTCTCACTTTTACAATTTGCCAGTATTTGACTTGATAATGGAGAGATTTCCTGCCACCTTACTATTAGTTTTTTCTGCACAGATATTGTCTATATTCGTGGGCATACTTTTGGGAGTATACGCTGCTCAAAACCCTAATGGGCTATCAAGTCTTTTTGTAAATATGTTTTCTCTATTTGGATACGCAGCTCCTGTATTTTGGACTGGAATTCTTCTATTGATTGCGTTCTCACTCCACGTTCCTATTTTTCCAGTCTCAGGTATGAGGGATATAACAATTGAAAGCAGTAATTTTTTCGTTCATTTCTTTGACGTACTTAGACACTTATTTTTACCTATGATAACGCTGGCCTCTATATTTTTCGCCTATTATTCGCGTCTTTGTAGAGCGAGTATGCTAGAGGTACTCGGCGCGGACTTTGTTCGAACCGCTAAAGCAAAAGGACTATCCAAGAAGGACGTATTACTAAAGCACGCACTGAAGAATTCCTTATCTCCTGTAATAACTTTTGCTGGACTGAGTTTCTCTGCCGTTGTCTCAGGAGCCATTCTGGTAGAAACAGTGTACAGTTGGCCAGGTTTAGGAACATTAGCATTTAATTCAATTATATCTAGAGATACGCCGGTTTTACTAGGTATTCTGATTTTCTCAACGCTCATGGTAACTGTAGGAAATCTTTTAACAGATTTAACGTTAAAAGCTTTAGACCCGAGGATAAAAATTTGAGGTTTAAGCATGTTAGAAAATGAAGAAATTGAAGAACCTACAATTAAGCCTGTTAAAGAAATTTTTCAGACATTTTTCAAGAGTTACTCAGCAGTTACAGGACTGATTATTCTTATTGGTATCGCAGTGATGGGCTTTATAGGACCACTCTTTTATCCTACTGATCCCTTTGATATGGTATGGATGCCATTTTCGCCTCCAGGAGCCGATGGGTTTCTGTTAGGAACAGATTATTTAGGTCGTGATATCTTATCCCAAATTATCAATGGCGCACGCGTGTCGATCGCAATAGGTTTTTCAGCGGCTTTGGTTTCTTGTTTTATAGGGGTTGGTATAGGCTCATTTGCGGGGTTTTATGGCGGTTGGGTCGAAGAAACATTAATGAGAATAACTGAGTTTTTTCAAGTTTTACCAACCCTATTGTTTGCTATGGTAATTGTGGCACTATTTGGTTCATCTGTACTTTCCATAACTCTAGCGATAGGAGCAGTAAGCTGGGCGAGTGTTGCAAGAATTACAAGATCAGAGTTTTTAAGAATAAAGGAGCTAGACTTTGTCTTAGCCTCTCGCTCCTCGGGGAGCAATGATATGGCTCTAATTTTCAAAGTTATTTTACCGAACGCGGCAGCTCCAATAATTGTGCAATCAGCTTTATTGGTAGGAGCGGCAATTACATTTGAGGCAGGCTTAGCTTTTCTAGGTTTGTCAGACCCAAATGTCGTAAGTTGGGGTCAGGTGATAGGATCTAACAGAGTTTATATTCTTGACGCGACATATACTGTTACATTTCCTGGAATAGCAATTTTTATAACAGTGCTAGCTATTTCTCTTGTAGGTGATGGTCTTAATGATGCGTTGAATCCAAAACTTAGGTCAAGGTAATGGAAGACCTAGTTTCGATAAATAAACTGAATATAGAGGCAAGAACAAGAGCTGGCACGCTGAAAGTGGTAAACGATCTCTCTTTTACTATAAAAAAAAGTGAGACTTTGTGTGTTGTTGGAGAGTCAGGTTGTGGAAAATCTGTAACAGCATTGTCGTTGATGAGCTTATTGCCTGAGGGAATATTAAAGGTTTCATCAGGAGACATCTTATTTGACAACATTAATCTAGCTCGATTATCAGAGGCAGAGCTTGAGGGTATCAGAGGTAATGAAATTTCAATGATATTTCAAGAGCCGATGACTTCTCTAAATCCTCTTTTTACAGTTGGAGAACAGGTTTCAGAAGTTATCAGGCGGCATAAAAATCTAAATAAAGAAAAAGCATGGGCGAGTGCGGTTGAGTTACTAGATGCTGTGAAAATTCCTAATCCAGATAAAAGAGCTTTTGATTATCCTTTCCAGCTTTCTGGTGGACAACGACAAAGAGTTATGATTGCAATAGCTCTAGCGTGCCAGCCAAAAATCTTGATCGCGGATGAGCCAACAACGGCACTGGATGTCACCATTCAAGCAGAGATACTCGCTTTGATTAATATGCTCAAACAAGAAACAGGTACGGCAGTGATGTTTATTACACATGACATGGCGGTGGTAGCGCAAATGGCAGATCGTGTTGTGGTAATGCATCCAGGTCAAAAAGTTGAGGAGGGAACGGTGCATGAGATTTTTAATAATCCTCAGCATGAGTATACAAAGGCCCTTTTAGCAGCGGTCCCCAAACT
>OZSS01000378.1_pt1 | contig 21071 bp, 12 predicted proteins | sample 1779911 | NCBI WGS metagenome assembly OZSS01 (sample SAMEA2603589, study PRJEB24840) | metagenome | biome: Water; feature: Photic zone; material: Seawater sample | place: Mediterranean Sea | collected 2013-11-12 | depth 10 m | reverse complement strand
TTGCTTTTGGATTCATTCAATGGCGCGTCCTTCTTACTTGCACCTGGTGTGGCTAGGGCAGCTGCCGGAGGTTTACCTCCGATCCCCTCGAGTATTAGCCATTTACTTGGAGTAACTTTCCTCTCTGCTGGTGTGGGGAAGGCCACCGCTCTTACCGACGGTGACTTAAGTTTCCAAAAAGTTCTCTGTCGCAATAATGTTATACCATTGAGTGTGCTTGGTATTACTCTCATTGGTACCCCCTTTGCTCCTACAACCACTGCTCCAGCTGTGGCATTCCAGGGCATCGCAGCGCCTCTCGCCGCGACTTCGGCTCTAGCCTGGGCTAATTTTAAGGCTTCTAAGTACGAACCACTGATTAAGAAGTGAAGCCAACATCAGTAAATACAATCGATTACATATATACATTGTCTCTGGGATGTTCTCTCTTTTTATCTTAATAATATCGTGGCGCGCTCCTCTCGTTCTACTCATCACCTCTCCAGCCTCATCGCAATTTCAGCGGTTCTTAGGAATTGCCTCTCCAGGACATTCGCTAGAGTAATGGCTTGTGCCCTTGCCTGGTCTATGGAGGAGTGGAGCGAGGCCACGTCCCGGCGCCCAGCCCCCGTCGTCTTCTCCCGGACACGCAGCGCAGCAACAAATCCGGTCAGCTGCCCTCCCTGCCCCTCTGCAGTCGCTGCTGCCCGAGGCATGCACTGTAACGCGAGCTTGGGCAGCAGGGAGTTCTCTACATGCCGCAGCCCCACCTCATTCATGTACGCGATGTTGCGCGGAAGCCATTCGTACGTTCGGTCCCACAGGGAAGCGAAGTTGCCGGTCTCTGTGGCTATATCTCCTATATCTCCGACACACTCACGCCCCTTCCGGCTCCCCGCGCCCGTGCCCTCCTCCGCACTCGAGGAGGCCTTCACATCCGCGAGGAAGGCGTTTAAGAACTCCACGGACGCCACCAGCTCCACCAAAGCGCGAGGCTGGGGCAGGGCCGAGACCTCCTCGGATGGGCCAGAGGGGCCAGTGCTAGAGTCGGCATCTGCCCCCCGTCTACGCCCTGCCCGCACCAGTTCGCGCACCTGCTCGGAGACGGAGCCATTGGCCAGGTCGCACAAAAGGGGGTCTCTACGGACTCTGACCACGAGCAAAGCCACTGCCAGCACCAGCAGAGGCTCGAGTATCCAGGTGCTGAACAGTGCCTGCAGCTCGGGTACGAGCAGGGCGTAGCGTCGGCCTGCGAGGGAGAAAAGTGACAGAGCTTCGAACACTGCCGAGAAGCAGAAGTCTCCTCTGCCCCCGCCCCCGCCCTCGCTGGCACCGCCCATGCCAGCCGCAGGAGAGGGGAGGGGGCACGCTTTGAAGGCACGGGGGCCATCGAACGCCCCCTTGAATGCATCTACGAAGCGACTGGTGCTGGTGCTGGTGCTGGTGCTGGTGCTGGTGCTGGTGCTGGTGCTGGTGCTGGGGGGCACACCGAAAGTGTCCGTGAGCTTGCTGTGCATAAAGTCCACGTCGCTCGCGAGCCACACCGCCGTGATCTCCGGGGAGTCGCGCAGTACCGCCACCACGCCCTCAACCCCTGCCTCGGGGATGTCTGCTTCCCCGGGGCAGGGGTTAGGGAGGGACAGGGTCAGGGATCGGAGGAATGCGTCGAATACCAAGCATTCCTCCACGAGGTGCAGGCAGAAGAGCCGCAGGGGGGCCTGGAGAGGCTCCACCGCCTGGAGAAACTTCCCGCTAGCTGCCTCCGCATCTTCTTCCTCTCCCTCTGCGCTCTCTCCTCCGGCTCCATCAGTGCTGGTGCCAGCGCCACTAAAGAGAGATACGGCTGCAGCAGGGTGAATGAGCACCAGTAGCACCTTGGCCAGATGCGCCCGAAAGAGCCCTCCTGCCTTCTCTACCATGTAATCCAGCCCCGCACCCGGGTATCGTTCCATCAGATCGTTACCGCCGCTGAGAGTGGGGCCAGAGGGCGGAGAGGGCGCCTTTCTGAAGGCGAAGAGTGCGCGCAGCTCTGTGCTCATGGACAGGTGGATGCACAGGCCGTGCAGGATCCGTATGAACTCCTTGGCGTAGCTGAAGCTCCAGATGATCTGCTTCTTGTTGCCGCTCTCCGCTGCGTGGGTTAAGTGAAAGCGATATCTCCCCCACAAGGGGGTTAGGGCCTCGTCCAGGGCACCTTGGTAGCACTCCAGCACCGTGCTGTCGCTCTCGCTGAATATCTTAGGGAGAATACTCACCATCACGTACGCCAGAAGCCAGGTGCGTGAGCTGCTCAGAAAAGACGACCAACCATCGCTTTCGCCCTCTTGCGCCGAGGAATGGTGGTCCACTTCCGTCCCATTCTCCAGAAGAGCGTCGAATTTAGCGTGGAAGTGCAGCAGTAGAGTCTCTTTGAGCTTGCCTGTCTTGGTCTGAAGATGCTTGAATAGTGCACTCGTTGTTGGGATGGCTCGATGCGGCAAAGACTTGAGCATAGTTAAGATAGTACTCTGAATCTTCGTCGCCTGGTCGTCATCCCTCCCCCTATGCCCTCTACCATCGCCATGCCCCAGAGAATCCGACAGCTCCTCGAGGCGATCAATAGTTTTCCCAACAAACTTAAATTTCTCTGCATACGTCTCTTTCAAGGCTGCTCGATGCTTGCCTTTCACATCTTGGCTTTCGAGATCCCCTATTTGACGCTCCAACTCCGCCTTAATCTGCCTCGTCTGCCTGTTCTCTTTCTCATTCTGTGAAAGGATGCCCTGCCATTCCGCCAGCAATGCCTCTGCAGCGTTCTCTATACGACTCATCTCGTCGTCGGACCCATTCTCTCCTTCAGCTCCACTTTCAAGAGACTCCCGGAGGAGGAGCAAAGACCTGATCCGGTTGTGCAGCATTTTCTCTCTTGTCTAAAAAAATCGATCAATCATAATCTCATTCATTGGTACATACAATCGCCACTAGACCTCTAGTCACCAGGGGTCCCGAAATCTAAACCTTCGTGTTCATGCTCTTGAGAAACATGAGGGGGTGCTTCAGTGCTGAGAGGAGGCGCTACGGAAGTGTAAGAATAGCTTCAGAGCTGACTAAGAGAATGAGTGACACATATAATAGCGCAGAAACCACGGAGACAGAGAAAGAGCCCTGCGCCTGGTGCGGAAAGCCCGCGCGGATGAAGTGCTCTCTGTGCGAGTCTGTGTACCTTTGCAGCGAAGAGTGCATGGAGAAGCTGCACGTTACACACAAGTACGTCTGTGGGAGGATGACACCGCTAGTCACGGACCCCAACGTGTCTCCGTCACTGGGTGTGGGGGATCCTGTCTGGGAGGCGGCCCACCGCGGGCTGCGCGGCGAGTACTACATCAACAAGGCGGACGGCAAGGTGACGATGCAGCGTGACTACGAGCCCGGTGAGGATAGGCCCGATCTCTTCCTCATCCTGCCTGCGCTAGAGAGACAGCGCGTGATCGAGTTCCTGGACGTGAGGAGCCTCTGCCGAATGGAGCAGGTGATGCTGAACGTGTACTCGTCGATGGCGTGGTTCGAGGCGCTGAGGGGCTTGTACATCCCGGCGCTGAGCCAGTGGCCTCACTACACGAGTGCGGGTAAGTTAACGGGTCTGCGATGGTGCATGAGCCGTCGAGTGGAGCTGCGGGGGGTGCAGATCGAGAACTGGTCGTACCCCTCCTGGATCGAGAAGGTGGTGGAGGGTTCGGAGGGAAGAGAGATCAGAGATAAGGGCAAGATCTTCAAGACGCTTTGCAAGAATGAGCGATGGACGGATATAGCGTGCTTGCTGGTGGAGAGTGAGTCGATAGACGCGAACTCAGTAGTTGCTTACATGCGTGAGGCCCTACCTCTATTGTCATATGCTAGTTTCTTTGGCCGCCCGGATGTCGTGAAAGCCCTCCTCCAAGCAGGGGCAGATGTTAACAAGGCTGACAACCGTGGTTGGACAGCCCTGATGAAAACTAATATGCATGGTCACACTGCCACTGTTGAGGTCCTCCTCCAGGCAGGGGCTGATGTCGACAAGGTTAACGATGATGGTGACACAGCTCTAATACAGGCTAGTCGGGAGGGTCATACTGCCATCGCGGAGCTCCTCCTCCAAGCAGGGGCTGATCCCGACAAGGCTACAGTCCGTGGAAATTTTCATGATACCATGGCGAAGATACTCCTACAGGCTGGGTCTGATGCCGACAGAGCTAACAGTCATGGTGACACAGCTCTGATGATAGCTAGCCAGAAGGGTCACATCGCCATTGCGGAAGCCCTCCTACAGGCTGGGGCTGATGTCGACAAAGCTAACAGTTATGGTGACACCGCTCTGATGCGGGCTAGTCTGCATGGTCACTCAGACATCGTTGAGCTCCTCCTCCAGGCAGGGGCTGATGTCGATATGGTTAACAAGGGTGGTGCCACAGCTCTGATGACGGCTATTGGAGATGGTCGCACTATCGATGCTAGAGTCGCAGCTCTGTCTGCTAGAGTGATGGAGGCTAGAACGAAGGGTCGTACTGCCACTGTGGAGGCCCTCCTCCAGGCAGGGGCAGATATCGACAAGGCTGACAGTCATGGTCTCACAGCTCTGATTAGGGCTCGTCGTGCACATCACTCAGACATCGTGAAGCTCCTTCTTCAGGCAGGGGCGACCGATGCGTAATTTGTCATGCTTATTTAATCATAGTCATTACCCAAGATACATGTAGCCAGGAGGGTCATGCTGCCATGGTGAAGCTCTTCCTCGACGCAGGGGCCACCAAGTAGGATCCATGAATATTTTTATGTCTTCATCACTCATCACCATTTGTTACTTATGGAAACACACACCAAAAACTGTCTCAAAATGCCTCGCAACCCCGCCCTGCGCAGACAGCCTCCTACGCTGATCCCATGAGCGCCTTCCTCTCGTCTGCCTCGCCGCCCCCGTCCGCGAATTGGTTAGAGCCCGTGGCAGCGGCAGATGCACTACTACCACCAACACTGTCACCACCACCGGCACCACCACCACCACCACCACCACCATCAGCAGAATGCTTGTCCGTGACACCCCTCCGGACATGACCGCCCGTACCCTTGGCCCCATAGGTGACATAGAAGTAAGCCACCAAGACCAGCAGCAGCGCCCCGAGAAGCAGCAACAAGCCCCCGTAGCCGAGGTAATTGTACAACAAACCGCTGTACACGGACCCGATGAAGACGGATCCGTGGAGCTCGAAGTTGAATATGGCGAAGAACGCCTCTACTGCCTCTTGCCCCTTCCTCTCAAGAGCCCCGGCGTCGTCCTCGTCCCCCGTGTCGGATACCATCGCCATAAGCATCTCCACCGTGGACGCTTGCGCCGCAAAAATGATGATGCTAAGAAAGCCTGTCACGATCCAGCCCGTGGGTGCGTCGGAAAGAATGAGGGAGCCTAGGAAGAAGCAGTAGAGGCAGAAGAGTAGGGCTGCCGCCGCCAGGCCCCCTGACATCCCGAAGAGGCCGAAGTAGTAGTCCTTCGCATAGAAGGAGAACAACAAGAACCCGCTCACTTCCACCAGCATTGTCAGCGAGTACACTTGGGCGGAAAATATGGCGTCCCAGCCCCGCTCGTGCAGTCGGGAGGCCGTCCCCTCTGCGAAGAGGAAGTAGGCTACCTGGTACAGCCCGTACATGGTGAAGGTGCCACAAACAATGGACGCGGCCAGCCAGTACTTGGTCGGAAATAGACTAACTGTCCTGGACAGAGTGGGCAGGGGTACCTTCTTCTGTAAATCTTCGTCGTTCGGTCGCTTGAATTCTCTAGCGGGTAGGTACTCCGTGAGGACCACCTCGATCATACTGATACCAGCAAGAGCCAGCCATACAACCCAAGCCTTACCGCCGCTGTAAGTGTAGATAGCGGAAGACATATAGACCGCTATCGCTGGTCCTAGGCTAAAGCCAGCGTAGGCTATGGCCTGCGTTGTTAAGTATAGACTCTCGTACCGATCTCTTATCTTCAATAGAGCGGCATTAATCTTCACCAACCCCACTGCATCACAGGAACCTATGCCCACATATACGATGGTCATCAATATCAAAGAAGGCCAGTATGTTAATGTCTGTGCGACGCCATCAATCCATAATATTGAGAAAAGCAAGCATAGAACCACGTAGAGTACATTCGTGAACTGTATCGTTTCGTATGTAGAGTACCTTTGGGTGAGATAGGTTGTGTAAAATCCAACGCAGCCAGCTGCAATGTAGTAAGCCCCTTGTAACGTGCCATCACTAATGTTGCTCCACTCACTGCCAATGCCAAATTGTCTCGCAAAATATCCCGCTATCAAAGGATTGATCAGACCAGGCGCAAACTCAGGTTTCAGCAGCGTGTGCAATGGCAAAAGTAATAAAATAGTTGGACATAGCGGGTCTTCCGCATATAGAGCTCGTAAGTCCTTGCTCGTCTGACTCTCAGTGCTCTTAATCATGATTTTGAGCTTGGATTTAGACGGAGCGAGATGAAAGGGAAGGGATGAGAATTATTACCTCCTGTCCTCCATTTCACGATATATATAGCAGCGGTAACCCCCTACGATCGTAAATTGCGATAATCGTGCACGTGAGATGCGCTCCATCTCCTTTTCTTGTGAGTTATTACTCGCAGCACAAATGCTGATCTTGTTTGTTGTTTGTTATTCTGTTCAGAGAGGTGGGAGAGAATAAATGACGAAGTAATCTGATGATTAGAAGTAGACTGACCTGGTAAGAATGTCTGCAGTTACTAGCAATGGAGAAACTGACCCACATTACGCCTATGACTATCCCACTAACTATCAGGATGCACTACGGGTTGGGCAGGTATTTGAAGGGGTACAATTCTTCGTTGCCACAGTGAGCTTTCTCTGCTCAGTATCTGTTCTGATGACAGCGGTGCTTTTCCCCTCGATGGCGAGGAACAAGATTTATATGCACATGATTTTAATGGTCTCCTTCAATGACTCAATTCTTGCCTTCTCGGGCATGCTTGGATTTCCTGCGTATAATACCCCTTGGTGCCCCTTCCAAGGTGCAATTGCAATTTTCTCCATGCGCGGTTCTTGGATTTGGGCCGTGTTCATACTCTTTCAATTGGATGGCATCGTTTATACAGGCAGATTGCGATTAAATCGTGTGTGTATGCAATTAACAGCGCTGGCACTAAATTTGTTGTTGGCATTCACGCCAAGTTTATATGGCCAAAAGTATGGATTGGCAAAGTACTATAGCAAACTAACTACCTGCACTTACGTCTACGAGTACGATGATAACTACAAACAAAATCTGGCGTCCACCTTCCTCGGCCCTATGCTTCTTTCTCAGTTGTTGATGATAATTCTGTTCATCAAAATGACCTTGGGACTAGGAAGGAGGTTCCTCATGGTAGAGCAGAATAGAGCCTTGGTGAAAAGTGTCTCCTTATATCCCATGGTGCAGGTGCTCGCCTGGTTCCCATTCGTGTGTCTGACCTTCGTCCTGATCAATCGTGATGATGGTCCTTCTGAGGCCCTTAAATTCAACAGCTACATCGTCTTCGAGGTACTGGAGACGTGGGTCTTCCTCGGAGGGGTACTCACCACCATCATCTTCTTCCGAAATAGCGCGGAGGCGCGCGAGCGCTGGAGCAAGCTGCTCCGCGATAAAAGAAAGCAATGTCTGGGCGGGGGAGGGGACCAGGGCAGGCATCGCAGCGAGGGCATGAAGACTCGACTGAGGGATTCCGCTCTGCACGCCATGTCGGATCGCTATCGGGACAGCAAGGCCTCGTGTGAGGACGATGATGGAGACCTCGACTACGCTGGCGAAGAAGACTTCTTGGTAGATGATGAGATGGTGGAGAATATCGCCGTCACGGAGAAAGAGGAGCTAATACGCGTAAGTCGGCTGAGTCGTAATGAGTCCTTTGCCATCAGCATCACCAGTGCAGATACGGGGAACACGTCGCGGAGGCCCAGCGGGCTGAGCGAGGGTACGTACGAGGGACGTTCATCGGAGGTGGAGATGTCGGGAATGCGCGGTAGTAGTGGTAGCAGCTTCAGCTCCGGCGTTGGCACAGGCGTGGATGGATACTCCTCATCGGGGGAGGGCTACGGCATTGAAGAGCAAGAGCGCAGGTATGGGGGCTCCGAGGGCCAGGAGGATGTGGTGGCCGGGTCAGGGCGGTCGCCGAGCCGGAGTGTTCTGGGGGCTATACGTGAGACCTCGCGGGAGTCCTCCCGTGATGGAGGAGGGCCGCCGACTAATTGAACGGACGGGGACGTTATTCCCTAAGGGGCCGAAGACTAGAGCCAGACCAGAACAGGACAGGGGGGTAGGACTGGGTAGGTAGGGATTCTAGTGGTGTGAGCGATGTATCTACAGCGCATAGTGTATGCATATTTGAACTCGGTTTCGTAAGCGAAGTGGAGCCCAATGGCCATAGTAGTTCCCTTAACTCTGTCCCAACAGGTGGAGCCACGCAGTGCACGTCGTTAGAACAAAGTGGGCGTCGTCGCGTTTCATCCTATGCTGATTATCCTCACAATACGAACTAATACACTGATTTTTATCGCGATCCCCCCAACCACCCCTGCTTGTCGCCCCGTTTCCACATGGACCCCAGGGAGGGTTGGCTACGGGGTATCTAGGTATGTCAAAACCTTCAAAACACAGCCCCGCCTGTCTGCCTTCGTCAACTCTCCCCTATTCTTCTTCCTCACCCGACTTCTCACACACCTGCACACCTGCTGCAGACCAGACCACCCCACACTAACGACTATCGCCTCCTTCCCTCCCTCGGCTCCCCTACTTGGGTACCACCGGCACCGCGACTTCGTTGCGCCTTTTCCAGGGCACGACGAAGGGGTCATTGTACTGCATCAGGTAGGGCCTGGCCTCAGGGGAGGCCAGCGACCACTTCTCGCTCGCCCCAACAAGTGCCAGCAACTCCTTCTTTCTCACCTCCGCTGTGGCCGCCAGAGCGTAGCCGCTGAACCACAGCACCGCAAGCTCTTGAGAGGAGGCGAGCGGCTTCTCTAGCGTGATGCCGGCGTCCATGGGTGTAGGCGCCTGCGCCAGCTTGGCGGCATCCCAGTAGTCTGGCGGCATGACGAAGGACATGCGGTCCTCGGTGGTGAGCACAGGAGTGGTCATGCTCATCTTGGTGGCTTCCTTGTTCTTGCCGAAGATGTACCCCGCCAGCGTGTTGAAGCCAGCAGGGCCCTTCTTGGCGCCATCGCTGCCCACGGCGCCCGGGCTGCCGGTTTGCATTTCAGTTTCGATGCTGCAGACGGTAAAATCGTCGTATTTACGCACCTCCCACGCGCGCGACGCTACCTCAGCAGGCACCTCGTCCACCACGACGTACGAGGGTGTCTCGAGGTTCTCCGGAGTGCGTGCTAGCATCTCCCGCATGCCCACCTCCTTCTTGCCCTTCATCGCGGCCTTCTCCAAGGCCCGCACGCCCCCTGGCTGCTTCACCAGAGCTCCCAAGGCGATCAGCAGGCCCCTCTTGCGGCCATTCTTGGACTGATCTGCAGTAGTTGAGTCGAGTGTCCGCTTGAGCGAGCCCAGCTTGGTGCGGAAGGAGGGCAGCGCGATGGGGAGCCTGTTCTTGCACCACCAATTTCCCTCAATGCTGTCCACGAGGGCGAACATCTCGTCCACGAGCAGCTCGTACTCCTGTATGTTTTCCTGTCTCAGTCTGCGCAGAGGTGCGAAGGCCTGCTCTTTTTTCTCGGCAGAGGAGCGGGATGACAGCAGCGTTTGCAGCGTCGCGCGGGCATCGATGCCGCTGCTGCTCTTCTTCCAGTAAGGCTTGGATATGCCGTAGGATCTACGAGGTAATGCAGCATCTGTGCTGGTGCTGGTGCTGGTGCTGGTGGCAGCGGGTGCCTCCTCCTCTACAGCAGCAGAGGCGGCGGGGGAAGCCTCGGCGACCGTCGTCTTCCAGTACTGCTTGGAGATTCCGTATGATCGAGGTGCAACCGCCGCAGCCGCAGGGGCTTCCGTTGCAGGGGTAGGAGTAGCGACAGAAGCCGCGGCAGCGCTGCTCGCCCAATACTTCTTCGAAGTGCTGTAGGAACGAGGGGCACCGGTTGGGGCAGGGGTCACTGGGGTCTGCTTGACCACGGACTTCAAAGGCTCCTTCTTCTCCATGACCGCCTCCGGAACAACTCTCTCCGCCACGGGAGCAGCAACAACAGGGGCAGGAGGAGACACCACAGCATCAGCAGCAGCTGTGATATCACTCTTCCAATAAGCAGTCTTTCCAATTGCGTAAGATCTAGGGGCCTTGACTGAAGGAGGAGCAGCAGGAGTAGGGGCACTGTTCTCCACCGCCGGGGCAGCCACCGGCTCAGTCATACCCTTCCAGTACGCGGACTTTCCAATTCCGTAACTGCGAGGAGGCTTAGTAGCAGCAGAGGCACTTGCACCCTTCCAGTAAGCCTTTCCAATCCCGTAGTTACGAGGGGGCTGAGTAGCGTCAGGAATGGCTACAGACGCCACCGAAGGGGCGGTAGCCGCGGGAGCAGTCACCGGCTCACTCATCCCCTTCCAATACGCGGATTTTCCAATTCCGTAGCTTCGAGGAGGCTTAGTAGCGACAGGGACAACCACAGCAGCCGGTGCCACCGCTACAGGTGCAGCAGGAGACGCGCTACTCTTCCAGTAGGCAGAGCTGATGCCATAATTTTTGGGCTTATCCAACAGCGTACTCATCCGAATAGAGCTGCGGAGACCATAGGCACGGGTCAGAGCCACGCTCAGCACTGTAAATACCACCAATGCAACAATGACCTTCATCACTCTGAGAAAATTAACAAAACTCTTAGGTGACTCAGCTTATGATATGTCTCTCATCCGGATCTCGGATCTCAGGTGCCTTAAATAGCGCCATAGTGCTGAAAGAAAATCTCAATCCCCTTTGCGTATTTATGGTTATGCTGTAGACCTTCTACAACACCTTAACTGACTTCGAACTTACCGTGACAAATATTTCGGTAGGCTATCAGTGATCATAGAGCACATGGAGGCGAGAGAGGAGCCGACTCAATCGGGGGACAAAGTCTCATCGACCAAGGCGGAGTCTAGCGGAAGTGGGGTCGCAGATGGTGCGCTGGCAAAGTACAAGCGGCTTCTTTCAATGGCCAAGTCTAGTTTGGAGAGTAACCAGAAGCTAATTGGGGAGAAAGACGAAGAGATAAATCGTTTGCAGCAGGCTTTGAAGGATGCGGCAGCGAAGAAAGAGAAGCTCCGCCGGGTGGAAGGCTTGAATGCAAGAGATAGTAGCGACAGATCATCTTCTGCTTCTGTTGGGGGGAATTTGAATGATCTGAAACCGCGGAATCTGTTGAGACGCGTCGATTGTGAGGGGCTGGTGTGGGTGCTAGTGGAATACGAGCCGTATGACGGCAGCAAGGGTAGTCGTTTGGAAAACAATTTGTCATGGGTTTCTTTCAAATCAGAAGATGCGTTGGAAGAGTTTATAGTGAGGGTGCCAGGAAAACCTCTCGTAGCACCACCCAACTGTTTGTTACCAGAAGAGAGCAAGAGGATTCAGACGGAGGCCCACGGCACGGTGGAACGGATAACGGAGGAGTTCCGCAAATTCAAAGTGAAAAGCGAGATAATCAGAAAACAGAAGGAAGCGGAGATGCAGCAGCTCATTCTAAAGAACACAAGTATCGCTGCCACTATCAGCAACGCTGAACAGGGCAGCAGCATGAGTCTCCGTAGTGACCTCGAGAAAGCGATGGTGGCAAGCGCGAGCAGTGGGGGTCGCGACATGGGCGAATTAAGCAGACTGGCGGCCCAGCTCAACGATATGGAGGAGTCTTGGCGCTCGAATTACGAAAAGGTGGTCCAGGAGAACGAGCACCTGCGCAATCGAGGCGACGACTCCCTGATGGCGTCACAGTGGCAGCAGCGGTACAGCCACTTGCTGAAGGAGAAGGACGAGTTGGAGGAAAAGCTTCGCGTGCTGAGCCGCGGCAGCTACCTGGCTAGTGCCATCAGTAGCTCCTCCTCCTCCTCCTTGCCCAAGGGGGGGCAGATGGGGAGCACAGGCGCCGCTGCCTCCATCACGAGCGGGAAGCTTGCCTCCGCTTCATCGATAAAGGGACCGATTCTCACGGCGTCGCCGATAGCGCAGGACTATGACACACCGTCCTTTGGTGCTGGCACAAGCACAGGCACAGGCACAGGCACAGGTGTGGACAACGGGCGAGGGGCAAGCAGCACAGGCACGACCAACACCAGCGGCGGCAGTAGCTCTCACCCTCACAAGGCCCCTCAGAAGTCAATAGAGCAACTGTACCTCGATATTCGTGATGAGTACAGGGAGTTCAGACGACGCACCGCATCCCTGGAGCAGCAGAGACGCCAAGAAATGGAGGAAATGCGGAGGAGACAGCTGCTGCAGCAGGCTCGCGAGAGAGAAGGGGGCGCCAATGGCAGAGGTGATAGAGACGGCGAGGGGAGTTCGGGCTCGTGTCAAGTGTCAGGGGCAGCTTCAGCCTTGGGTGGGGCCATAAGCACTTCCAGCGCTACCAGTGGTGGTGGCAGTGGTGGGGGTAGTGGCGGCGGCAGTGGCGGCAACAGTGCGGAGGAGGTAAACTCCTTGGTTGAGAAGAAGCTGCAGTACATTCGTCAGATGATGGTGCAGTACCTGACCTGTCGCGAGCTGGAGGTCAAGAAGAATATCGAGAGTGCCCTCACGGCTATGTTCCGCTTTAGCGAAAGCGAGAAGGCCCTGGTGGAGGCGCGGAGAGCTGCGGAGGAGGAAAGTGGGGTGGAGGTGGCCGCCGGGGCCTTGCAGGAGATGGTGGGGAGCCTCGGGCTGGGCAGCCTAGGCATCCCGGGAATGGGGGGTGCTTCTTAGCCCCGCCCTGGGATACGCTGAGCCGTGTCCTGGGATGTGAGGGAAAGGAAACTGGCCAGATGTGAACAATTGTAAAGTATGTCGACACTGTCTCAGAACTTGTTTCGAACAGATTTTGTAACAACACACTACTCACTAGCCGCAGAATTAGTATCTACATAACTGACATTCGATCACATAGTATCATACACTCTACATCCTACCACAGCACTGCGGGATCATTATCCCAGGCCGGGGTTATCACCTCGTGGACTCGTCGGGGTTGTCCCCGGAACTCTCACTCTCACTCTCGTACTCACTCTCATACTCGCTTTCACTAGCATGTTCGTCGCCGAGAGAGCCCTCATCCTCCTCGGCGGTCGCCACGATGGGCTCTGCTGAGTGGAGGTCTGAAAAGTCGTGCAGGTCCTCCTCATAGAGACTCTCCTCCTCCTCCTCCTCCTCCTCCTCCTCCTCCTCGCTACTGCTCTCATACTCGCCGCCGCTTCCTCTGCCATCCTCCTCGTCCGAGCTGCCATACATGGCTCTGAAGCTCTCGTGCATGGTCCGTTTGCTCCGTGCAACCACCCTCTCCTCAGTCGTAAGCACCTCCTCCTCACCAGCACCACCAGCACCACCATCAGCACTGTCGCCAAGTCGCATCTGGCGAATAGCTGGGCCGAGCTGGGAATCCTGTGATGGGTGCAAGGACTCACTGTCCAAGTCGTGGTAGTCGTCGTGCCGCAGACCCAGGCTGTACATCTCTTCGAACTTATCGTGTTTCCAGCGCAAGCTGCCGTGTCTAGGCGGCGGGGGGATGCGCCGTCGTCCGCCATTTCCATCACTCTCGCTCCCGCTGCTTGGTTCACCTTCATTCCGGGTGTCATCGCTGTCCTCGTCCATGAAGTGGCCCCGCTTGTCTTTCACCGGTCCGAATAGATGCGCATGTTTCAAATCCACGTTGTACTTCTTGTACAGCTCAAACAGAAGCACCCCCTCTCTCCCCTCGAAGTGCTTTACCAGCATGGGGATCATGTCGACTTTCTCGGGGGCGTACTGGTAGTAAATGTCCTCAAGTTGTCCCTCGAAGTGCTTCCGTGGGGTAAACACCACCCGCTTGTGAGCCCGTAGAGCACGGTGATGGCTAGGATCCTCAGCCTCGCCACTGTCGTCGTCCGAGGAAGCGAACGAGTACACCTTGCTACTGCGGCTGCTGTCGCTGTAGTACTCCTCCTTCGACTCCTCCCTCTGTGGCATCTGCTTCTGTCTTGCGAAAGTGGCTGGCATGCCTTTGGCGTGCCACTCCGGCTCCATTACGCTCGATTTGCGGGCATGTCTTGCTTCCTTCTCGCTGTCACTGTCACTGTCACTGACTGTGTCACTGTCTGTGTCACCATTATCCTTCTTCGAACTCTTCTGTGCGGCGTGTGCAGCTGCCTCCTCAGCACTAGCAAGCAGCCTCTCGAGCTCAAGTGCCTCTGCCTGCGCCTGCTTAAAGGCACGCAACTCCTCCTCCTCCTCTCTAGCCCACCTTGCATACTCCGCCTTCAGTCCTTGTGTCATCGCCAGACGAAATCTCATCAGATCTGCGTCGGATTGGGCGTTTTTCTTCCTCTTGGCTTCCTTTTCAGAGTAGCCCAGGGGATTCTCCGGCTGGCAGGGCAATGCACTCCGGATGATACTGCCCACCGCCCGCGATGGTATTCCATCCTTGTCGATGTAAAAAGGGCTAGTGCGGCTACATGCCATCTTGTGGAGGTACTGGAACCCATGGAAGATAATCTGGAAGTCGTGCTGATTGATGGTCTCAAAATCGAGGGTCTTGGCGCCGAGCAAGTCAATATGAAAGGTGTTGTGCTTGTGCTTGATACGTGCCTGTGGGTAGATCTGTTTACTCATGCCCTTCACCACCTTGTATATTTCCTTTATCTCAATGCGTCTTACAGGGTTGTATTTTCCCGTGAAGTACTCAAAGCTCTTGCAGTCACTCGCAAGGCAGAGGTCGCGAATCACCACCGTGCCGTACTTTCTCGAAAACATTCGCAGTGACACTCCTTTAGACATCATTTGGCAGAACTGAGAAAATTTGTAGCGCTCTCTCTTGCGCTTCTCGGCAAGCTCTTTAATGCGTAACACTGCCAGCATACGACGGATCGCGTTCTGTATCACTTGCACTTTGCTCGCATTACTATGACCAGCAAACTTGCGATCATTTCTCATCTTCTTCCATTCCAACCAAGTGCTAAACACCTCCTCGAGAACCTTCACAGCCATTCTGAGTTTGGGGTCCGCAAATCGACCAGCTTTCTTATCATCCCAGTACTCTTCGACCGCAGTCGAATTTTTCCTCCATAGGGACACTGCACCGTTCGATAAGTCCTTCATTTCAGCCTCCTCTTTCGCGACCTTCTGCTTTACAGCACACATGCGATCTTTCAAATCATTAGCCATCACCCACTTGCGAACAGAGTAGCCCAACAATACCTTTTCGTTCGCGGACAGATTACCTTCTATCCCCCCGCTATCGGAGTTGATTTCTGCACTCTCAGCGAAGCTGTCATGGCTATCGGCGCTACTTGAGCTGAGGATTGGGCCGTCTGGCCCTCCTGCGGCCATCGCAACTACGCTGTCGACGTTAATTGAACCTTGTTCTCTCAACCCTTACGCTCATGTATTTGACTAATCAAAATCGGTAATAATTCTGTTCAAAGGTTAGTTGTATATGAAGAGAGAGGTAAAGTGTAGGTACGAAGCATGAGTAAACAGGACGATATTCTTGAGTTGGATTCCGAGGGAAACTTCGTCGTGCCAGATAGTGCCCCTACTGGGGTTGGAAAGACGAGAGCGGAGATCGAGACCGTGGAGAGCGAGGAGAGCTTTGTAACAAGAACAGATACGAGTGAGGGTGCCTCTGCGAAGGGCCGGGGCAAGGTGGGGAAGACGCCGAAGGAAGTGCTAGACGGGATAGAAGTGGGTGAGTACAAGATCTTCAAATACGCGAATCAGATAGATGTGCTGGTGCACTTGGACAAGCCTTCCTCGTCAGTGAAGGCCGTGACTGTGGATGCAGGGACACTGAAGATTCAATTCGAGAAGGGGTCTGCATCTATGACAGTGGATGTTTCCGATTACATTGTATCTTCTGATGGAGCTGCGGCGGCGGCCTATGCGTACAAAGACTTTCTTTCCGTCAGATTAGAGGAGTAGGAATCTTGTCTTGCCGACAAAGGGAGTTCTGTACGGGATACACATTTCCATAATCCTAAAAGAAAATAATGATGAATGGAAAATAATGGCGTAGTGAGGAAGAAGGGGGGGATGCGAGATTTCAATATGTTAGCTTTGAATTTGTCAACGGAATACGGATTTGTAACACATCTTCAATAAAAAAATACACCTACCAAGTGGTAAATGTAGCGCTTAGATCAGACTCCTCACTTTCGCGCTGTGCTAGCCGTCGGACTCGGTACATCCACTCCCGAGCCTCATGCATGTGAATCCCCAGTTAACGACCAATGCAAGGTCCGATGCAAACAATGGCCTGGTGGAAATGCAACTAACAATGAGACCCCCAAAGGGCTCTACTCTGCGTAGGCATGGCGCTTTGTCCTCATGTTCGAGGAAGTTCACGGGGGTAGAGCAAGGACTTTGTCGGGGGAAGGTGCGGATTTACTTTTAACGCGCGCATCTAGGAGATACACACACCGTTAGAGAGACCACAAGCGGTCTCAATCGGGGCGACCGTCTTTTTACTACCTTTTCCCCAGCCCAAGCTAATCAAAAACAGTGGAAATGACACTAGACACTAAACTAAATATGAATACGTAGATATATATGCTACTAGGAAGAAGATAAAATTTCTACGTTAGATACCGTGGAGAAAACGCATAGACAGCAGACATGACGCTACACGTACTTCAAACTAAGACACGTATTGCCTGATAAACTAAAATTACGAAGATCTTCACATTCAGAAACAGACTACTCGAGTATTACTAACCACGAAAACGCTACGGCGGGCAATAGCATATCACTATTACTCGCTACGCGCATCTTGCAGCCTTCAGGTCTCTCCGCTTCGTCGTTCTCTGCGATGATGATCGATTTCATTTCATTTCTTTTCATCTCGACTTTTGGTGATCTTCGGGAAGACCATGGCCACGAAAGGGAGCGAAGGGGAAGACACAATCACAGTATCCACCCACTCACACACCCCTTGCGGCGGAATCTCCCCTACTCACACCATTTAGCCCCTATTTCTTTTACCACGTCACCCGCTTTTTGCTTTGTGCAATCCCTGGTCCCTGTATGCGCCCCCCTCCCCTAGGTTTTCTTGACGACCTAAACTGACGATGGGGGAGATTTCAGCGGTGTGGGCTCGGCCTGAAGTTAAGTTGTGACGAAAAACGCATAGGTAATTAAGATTAAATCTAGTTTTGCGCATTTAGATACCTTTCTAGGTAACTCATTTCTGGAGTGGAAGTCGAGTAAAAGAAGGATCAGTCCGAGGCTGGGATAGACGTGAATGTAAGGTTAAAGACATTATACGGATATTAGACATAGTAATCGTATATTCTGTATATCAAAAGCATCATATACCTTTGTCAAGTGTCTTTTATAGGACGGCTTTCGGTCGGCCAAGAATGAGTTCGGAGTGAGTTACTCTATAGTGTGATTTTCTGATTGTCAAAATTCATGTCGGAGAAGAGAAAGGTGCCGGATATTGCTACAAGTTGCAAGCCTATGCTTTCGCGGTAGGGTTTTTGCGCATATTGTGCCATTTGGGAGTAATCTAGTGGTCGAGAGATTTCGCACTGCTCTCGATGCGAGTTCGTGCACCTGTGCAGAAGGGAGTGCCAGAAGAAGCTGCAGAAGACGCACAAGTACATATGCGGGAGGCTCACGCCTGTGCTCACTAACCCCAACGTGTGTCCCACGTACGGCGTGGGGCGCGGCCCACCGCGGGCTGCACGGAGGGAAGCCATGGGAAGGGTTTTTTGAAGGTTTGTGGAGGGAGAGGGGCAGATTTGAGATGAGGTTGGCATTTTCTACAAGCTGTGCGAGAAGAAGTCGTGGACGGACATAGCAAGTATGCTGGTGGAGAACGGGTCTACGGACCCGAACAGCACCTACACCGACCGATACCAAAGAAAACGAAATTCCTGTCTTGATGGCAGCTTCTATTCATGGCCGTCTGGATGTAGTGGAGTCCCTCATCCAGGCAGGGGCTGATGTCGACAAGGCAGCCAACGATGGTATCACAGCTCTGATGTTGGCTAGCAGTAGTGGTCATGGTACTATCGTGGAGTCCCTCATCCAGGCGGGGGCTGATGTCGACAAGGCAGCCAACGATGGTATCACAGCTCCGATGTTGGCTAGCGAGCAGGGACATGGTGCCATCGTGCAGGCCCCTTTCCAGGCGGGGGCTGATGTCGACAAAGCTGCCAACGATGGTATCGATACCTTGTATAGAGTCGCGAATTTCTTTTGTCATACTAACATACAAATAAACATTCCTCTGAACCCCTTGGTATGCCTTCCTCCGAGGCCAGTACAGGGGAGTCCTACCAATATTTCGCGCTCCAAAAGATACATTTCAATTTCCAAAATGGATTTTCGGATTTTTCATGTGGATTATAGATTGATCCATTCGAGGCGTAGGAAGTCGAGTAGAGCATGGCTGCTTTGGACGATTATGATTTTTCTGGAACTGATGCCGGTGCATCTCACGTGTTCAACATGGAGGCTGGACAGATCCGTGTAGGCGGGTAAGTGGATCGACCTTCGCTCTTCCAGGCAGTAACTTGTTTGCCTTTTGCGTGGTGTTTGATGTGGAAGTGATCCAGTTGCTGACTCAACCTTTAATATTTTCTTTCGTGTGCTGTTCTTTTTGCGGCGGTATGGTGATTTCGCCCCTCTGCTCACCGATTTTGTTTTGTCGATTTCTCTGGTTGCTTCTTTCTGTGAAGATACATGTGCATCAAGGACAAGCCTTGCAAGGTCAGTGCTGTGTCTACCTCCAAGACTGGAAAGCACGGTCACGCGAAATGCAACTTCACTGCCTTGGACATCTTTACCAACAAGAAGTACGAGGATATTATCCCCGCCACTCACACAGCCCATATCCCTGTGGTGACCCGCAAGGATTTCGACTTGATTGACATCTCTGACGATGGATTTTTGACTCTTATGGATGAGGAAGGTAACACTAAGGAGGATCTTAAGTTGCCTGAGAGCCCTGAGAACTACGCCCGTGAGCTCAAGATTGCCTTCGAGAAGGCTTCCGATGAGGGCAAGGGCCTCAGCGTCTCCGTCCTGACCGCTATGGGTCACGAGCAGGTCATGTCGCACAAAGAGCTTGCCGAAGGCAAGTAAGCAAGTAAGAGTTTCCTGACCCATCACGATGAAGTGACTGGGTAATCAGTTGCAGAACCGATTTCTCTGGCAGTTGTCGTGCAGGTGGGTTAATAGTTGTAGTGAGGGGAAGGAAAATTGGGGAGACAATTTAATTTGGGGGACTGGGAAGGTTTGTAGACGCGTGCTGGGGGACCGGTTACACGCGCGGTACAGTAAATTGGGCGATCAGAACTCTCACTAATATTTCGCTTCAGTAAGACGGACGGATCGCCTTTTTGTTTTTGAGGGAAGTGGCGTTAGGGATATGATTGCTAATCCATTCGTAAGATATTTCAAACGACATTGCTGAGGAAAGCATCAGAAATCAACATCTATCACATAAATTACAATTCCTGAAACAAAGTGACTGATAGTCATCGCAAAGTGACTGCTAGAAGCACCGAGAATCTATAGAGTGTCCGCATGCTACATGTCGTAACGCCCGGGGAGTGAGCACACACCCTTTTCTAAATCTATAGGGCTTTCGGTACCATCCCCCATAGCCCCTCGATAAGGCAGTGGCTTCGCATTAGCGAGTGCGTCGAGCTCCTCCTTGAGGATCGGCTTGGGCACAGCCCCGATGAGACTGGTCTGAAGAGTGCCTTTTGCATCAAGAAAGGCTAAATGGGGAATACCGTCGACGTGAAAGCGGCCGACCAGGTCTCCGTTGTTGGGATCGCTGCCATCGACGGTGATAAAGTTGATGTCACCACCGTAAGCCCCCTCTAGCTGCCTGAGGGATGGAGCCACAGCCTTACAATTCTCACACCAGGGTGCATAGAAGTCGATCACTATTGGTTTATTTTGACAAGCAGCAGTTGAAACGGGCAATGACTCGCGTTCTGCAATTTTCAAGAGCTCTGCACCATTGACGCCAGGATCGATGTTATTCAGCCCGAAGGCCAGAACTCCAAGGAATGCACCTAGAGACGCTGCCACTTCCTTCGAGATCGGCAATTTCATCTCTTCTATCTCCCTGTTGATCGCGTTCATCTCCGAGAGCTCCTCCATAGGGGTATCCACGAGCTCTTCTATCAGCGGAACATCTCCTTCCTCACTCATAAATAGCACCCCTGCAGTACCCCCTCTTCTCTTCACGCGCATTTCGTCTTGAGATGATCTCATCATTCTAGCGCAACTCATACTTTGCGCCCCATATGCCTTCACTTTCCAATTACAATGATGAGATGTTCTGATGATGAGGCCGAAGGCGGAAATCAGCATGACTAAAAACGCCATGGACGTCTTCAACTGCATTATTCGGCGTCAAATTAAACCTTATAGTTATATATTGAGCACAAAATACCCACAGTTGGGAAGTTAAAGCCTTTTGTAACGTGTACTACTGTGTTTTCTAATTTTCTAATGCGCAAACCTCAAGCAGAAGCCCCCTTTCCCCTTTCTCGAATCTCCGAAGACCAATCCCTGTATAAGTATCTCCACACAACCTCAAACCTCTGAGCTCCTCCGAGCAGAAATGCCCTCCTCCCCTCTGTCGTCAGTAATCAAGATTCTTAAGGATACAATAAAAAAGTCTCACAAATGAACACCGCGCCCGCATCGTTCGGATACGGATCAAACCTAGGCAGATGTGACGCTGTCGAAGTTGGCTCCCTTCTCCTTCACCCAGGAGGTACCACCAACCGAGGAAATGCAGGGGGTCTGACGGATGTAAGGGAAGCTGGCATCGGTGATGGCTCCCAAGCAGAAAGCCGCCACATCTGCCCTCTGAATGGAGCCTGCCTCGCCCTCTATGACGTTGATGACGCCAGTGGGGGGGCCGACTCCCAGGCCTCCTGGTCTTACAATACACCACTCCAAATCGCCTCCAGGGGCACTCCCGGTCATGTCG
>OZSS01000377.1_pt1 | contig 21091 bp, 19 predicted proteins | sample 1779911 | NCBI WGS metagenome assembly OZSS01 (sample SAMEA2603589, study PRJEB24840) | metagenome | biome: Water; feature: Photic zone; material: Seawater sample | place: Mediterranean Sea | collected 2013-11-12 | depth 10 m | reverse complement strand
CAAGGAGGGAGCACAGATTTTGTTATGTTCTGAAATAGGAAGTGAAGGACGAAATTTTCAGTTTGCCCATCACTTGGTATTGTTTGATTTGCCGTTGAATCCAGAATTGCTGGAGCAGAGGATCGGTCGATTGGATCGCATTGGCCAGACTAGAACAATTCAAATACATGTGCCTTATTTTAAAGAAAGCTGGACAGAGCTTTTATTTGATTGGCATCACAAAGCTTTAAATGGGATGGAGAATTCTTTGAAAGGGGGGCATTTATATTTTGAAGCATATAAGGAACAATTATTAGCCTTTGGTGAGGAGTGGATGGTAGGCTCTTTATTTCCGAAAAAAGCATTGGAGAGATTTTTAAAGGAATCTGGAGAGCACTGTAAAGAGACGGAAAAATCTCTAGGAGAGGGTCAAGATCGCTTGGTGGCAATTAATTCAAATCGTCCAAATAAAGCGAAAGGGTTGGTCGACTTAATAAGTGAGATAGATAAGGATTCAAGATTGGAATCTTTGATGCAGCAGTTGTTTGATTTTTTTGGTGTTACGGTGGAGCAACTAGAATCACAAAAATATTTTATTAAGCCAGAGCATTTATATACCGAATCTTTTCCCAATTTGCCGGAAGAGGGTATGACGTTGAGTTTTAATCGTGGGACTGCTTTGAGTCGGGAAGATATGACTTTTCTAACTTGGGATCACCCAATGGTACGTGGTGCTATGGATTTGATGGTGGGTGGAGAATTCGGTAATGCGGGGATCGTTCGATTTAATGAGTATGATGCAAAAGTACCCGTTTTATTTATCGAGTGTGTTTTTATTTTGGAAAGTGTAGCACCATTGAAGTTGCACGTGGATCGCTTCCTTCCTCCTTTACCCTTAAGAGTGCTTGTGGATATTTCTGAAAAAAATATATCAGAGCAGTTATCTATGGTAGAGCTACAATCTAAAGTGGTTAATGAAGCTGCTTTCCATATGAAGGAGAGTCCTGAATTGCTAAGATCTCTATTTCCAAAATTATTGGAGTCGGCGATGTCCTATGCAGAAAAGGGACGTGAAAAAGAAATTGGATTGGCTTCAAGTATCGCCAAGCAAGCTTTAGGCAAAGAATATGAGCGACTTGTTGAACTTAAAAAAGTGAATCCAAATATATCAGATAGAGAGTTGGAAATCGCTGAAGAAGAATTGCGCGATGTACTCAAATACATTGATCAGGCAGGGTTACGCTTAGATGCGGTCCGTTTGGTTTTAAATCAGCCAAGTCGCTAATATTTTTATGATTAGGTAAGCATAGGCTCAATGACATCAGGGTATTGAGCACTATTGGCTGAAGCTTTCTGATTGAGAGGATATTCGTATATTTTCCCTTCATAATTTTTCATGATAATAGCGTCTTCGGTGATGGATTGAATATAGTTTGGGTTGATGGGAATTTTGCCTCCGCCTCCTGGGGCATCGATTACAAATTGTGGAATAGCATAGCCAGTAGTATGGCCTCTAAGTGATTGAATTAAAGCAATTCCCTCTCGTGGGTCTGTTCGTAGGTGAGCACTACCATTGATTAAATCACATTGATAGAGGTAGTATGGGCGAACTCGCATCATAAGTAATTTATGAATAAGTGTTCGCATGATATCGGCCTGATTATTGATTCCTTTGAGTAATACAGACTGATTGCCAATAGGAACTCCGGCAAAAGACAATTGTTCACAGGCATTTTTTAAATCGTTTGTGCATTCATTTGGGTGATTAGTATGAATGCTGAGCCAGATCGGGCCATGCTTTTTAAATATCTCACAGAGTTCGGGGTCGATTCTTTGCGGAAGGAAGACAGGAATTCTTGAACCGATACGAATAAATTGAACATGCTTAATGGCTTTTAATTCTCCAAGAAGTTTATCTAGTTTATTGTTGGATAATAACAATGGGTCACCACCACTGAGAAGCACATCACGAATCTGTGGATTCTTGCGAATATAGTCGAGACCCGCATCGTATTTTGGGTGAAAGTTATAATCTTGGGCATTAGAAACAAGGCGACTACGTGTGCAATAGCGACAATAGGCTGCACATCGGTCAGTGACTAAGAATAAAACTCTATCAGGGTAACGATGGACGATGCCTTCCACGGGAGAACTGTCTTCTTCTCCAACAGGGTCAAGAAGCTCGCCTTGATGGGTGATGGTTTCTTCAACTCGAGGAATAACTTGAAGCCGAATCGGATCCTTTGGGTCAGCTCGGTTGATCAAATTAAAGAAATAGGGTGTGATTGCTAGAGAGAGTTTCTTATTAGCTAATAGGCATCCTTCTCGCTCTTCTGGGCTTAATTCCAGTAGTGGCTCTAATTGTTCTAATGAGGTGATTCGATTTTTTAATTGCCATTTCCAATTATTCCAATCCTCGTCAGGGACTTTTGACCAAGGATCTTGTTTATTAGTTCGTTCAAAAAACTCAGATGTGTGCATAGTTCGAGTAAATAAATAATTTATACTAGAAATTCTTAGAAATTCAATGGATAAAAAAAGAATAAATTCAAAAGACGCATAATTTAATTTGCATGAATTAATATTTTTATTTTCAGTATCGTATTTAATAATGGTAACTAATAATATTTCAGGTGTGATAGCTTTTGAGGACGGTACAGTTTACCGAGGAAAAGGCTTTGGAGCGATTGCTACTTCAGTAGGTGAATGTTGTTTTAATACTAGCTTAACTGGATATCAGGAAATTATTACAGATCCTTCATATTTTTCCCAAATTGTCACTATGACAGCTGTTCAGGTTGGGAATTATGGGATCAATGAAGACGATGTAGAATCAGACGGACCCAAAGTTAAAGGTTTTGTTGTTCGAGAATTAAGTCCAGTAGTCAGCAATTGGAGAGCGACTACGTCATTAGAATCTTACCTAACACAGGCCTCTATACCAGGGATTGAAGGGATTGATACTCGGGCGATTGCTAAGAAGCTAAGAGTGAGCGGCGCACTGAATGCGTGTATTTCCACAGAAGATATAAGTGATGCACAAGCAGTTGAAATGGCGAAAAACTTTGGTGGTTTGATTGGGGTTGATTTTGTAAAAGAAGTGACAGCAAAATCTGAATACAATTGGGACCCAGAGCACAAGGAGTCCAAGTGTTTCACAGTAACTGGTACTGATCTAGTGATGAACCACCTTTCTAGAGATAAACGTTTCACCGTTGCTGCACTTGATTTCGGGGCAAAATATTCAATTTATCGTAAACTACAAAGACATGGTTTTGATGTGCGGGTGTTCCCGGCAAACACTCCAGCTGAAGCCATTGAAGAATTTAGTCCTGATGGCGTCTTTTTATCGAACGGGCCTGGTGATCCAGCCGCCGTCGATTATGCGCATAAGACAGTGAGTACTCTGATTGAAAAATACCCAACTTTTGGTATTTGTTTGGGTCACCAGATCATTACACATGCACTAGGGGCCGAAACATTTAAATTGAAATTTGGACATCGTGGAGGGAATCAACCTGTGAAAAATTTAGAAACGGATCGTGTATCGATTACATCTCAAAATCATGGGTTTGCTTCAACTAAAGAGCAGTTAGAAAATCGAGGGGCAATCGTCACGGAAATTAATTTGAATGATGAAACAGTTGAGGGCTTACGCCTCAAAGACCGTCCAGTATTTTCGGTGCAATACCATCCAGAGGCAGCACCAGGTCCTAATGACGCGGATCCTCTATTTACTGAATTTTACAATTTAGTTGCAAATAACGCATAAGTGAAACCCTTACTGGGTCGCATATTTGTTAGATTAAATCTTGTCCAATTGGATCCTTGCTCTGTCCTTCTAAAATAGTGAGCACTTCGGCAATTAGGTAAATTGAGCCAGTGATAAGAATAGTATCAGTTACACCACCGATATGGCAGGAGTCTTTTGAAAAGAGTTGTTCTAGTTGACTGGCGATAGTTCGGGTTGATTGCGACTTAGGAATCATTGAAGCTAGTGTTTCAGCGGTGCAGCTTCTCGGTTGTTTGGGTTCAACAAGGTAGAGTGTGTGGGCGTATTGACTGAGTAGAGGCATGATGTCCTGTGCACGTTCTTTTCCAAGTATCCCTGTAATTATAATCGGCTTTTTCCCTGATTCAGCTGTAAGTTGGCGAAGGTTTTCCTCAAGTTGTAAACAAGCTTCAGCGTTGTGAGTGGAATCAAGGATGATTGTCTGATTCTTTAATTTTAATTTTTGCCAACGTCCCTTCCATTCCACTTGGTTTAGGGCATGGGTATGTTTTATAGGAAAACGCTGAGCAAGAATTTCTGTCGCGTAGCTAGCTAGAGCTGCATTTTGTTTTTGATATGTTCCATCGAGATTTGTTTTCGGCAATGGATGTGTCTTTAGATAGTTTTCTAACGTGTAGTACTCGGCCTTCAAGTCGTGTGCTTTTTCCTTTATAATCGCTTTAGAAATATCTGGTAGATTGCCAATAAGGACTGGGGTGTCTGGCTTAATAATTCCTGCTTTTTCTCGAGTGATAGCCTCTATTGTATCTCCTAGGATGTCGGTATGATCTTTCCCTATACTGGTAATGATACTCAGTTCAGGGCTTAAAATATTTGTGGCATCCAAACGTCCACCTAGGCCTGTTTCAATGATGGCGATATTTACACCTTCCTCTGCAAAATGTTTCAAAGCAATAGCAGCTATGAATTCAAAAAAGGACGGGTAATTTTCTGGGTCAAATTGTTCATTGCATTGAGTACTTAATGCAATGGCAGAAGCGGAAAGGTCTTTATCGCTGATGGGAATACGATTAATCTGAATACGTTCGTTGAGCTGAATCAAATGAGGTGATGTGAATAGGCCTGTTTTGTAGCCGTTGGAGCGGTAGACAGACTCAAGCATCGCGCAAACCGACCCTTTGCCGTTTGTTCCAGCAACATGAATCGAGGGAAAAGTTCTTTCCGGGTTTTGAATCGCATTGGCAAATTGTTGCATGCGCTCTAAGCCATATTTAGAGCCTCTATTTCTCAGAGAATAGAGGAACTCAGTGACTTTGTTTAGGTCGTGCATGTCAGGCACTGGAAAAGTTAGGATGCTTTATTTGTCCCAAAAGCTGTGAGCAATCGACCGACTGTATCACGCATTTTGTGGCGATGCACAATTTTATCAATAAGACCGTGTTCAAGTAAGAATTCAGAAGTCTGGAATCCTTTAGGTAAGTCTTGTTGTGTGGTCTCTTTGATGACACGAGGACCAGCAAACCCAATTAAGGCTTCAGGTTCTGCAAGAATAACATCACCCAGTGAGGCATAACTTGCCATGACACCAGCCATTGTCGGATTGGTTAAAATTGAAATAAAGGGAACTTTTAGTTCGGATAATTTTGCTAGAGCGGCACTTGTTTTAGCTAATTGCATTAAGCTTAATATACCTTCTTGCATACGGGCACCCCCCGAAGCAGATATTATAATAACAGGATTTTTGTTTTTGCATCCATTTTCAATTGCACGAGTGATTTTTTCACCAGCAGCAGAGCCTAAACTTGCTCCCATGAATCTAAAATCCATTACTGCAATATTGACGGGCATTCCGTGGATGGTTCCTATTCCGCTGATTACGGTATCTGTTTCGTTGGTCTTCTTTTGATTTTGCTTAATCTTTTCTTTATAATTTGCCGTTGCAGTAAACTTGAGAGGGTCGAGAGAGCGAATATTAGCATCCTGCTCTTGGAATGAATCTTCATCTAATAAGGATGCAATGCGAGCCCGTGCATCTAAAGGGAAGTGGTAATCACTATTGGGAACAACCATTAAATTTTCTTTCAAAACACGGTTGTAGATAATCTCATTTGTCTTCGGACATTTGGTCCAAACATCTTTAGGAATGTCTTTCTTTTTGATGGTAACGGTCGAGTACTGTGGTTTTCCAAAAATAGCCATGATTTAAATTTTTATCAGAGTTTTAATTAAAGCAACATTTATCCGTGTCCCAGTGTGATAAGTTCTATTGTTTGTATGCCTGCTTTTTTTAAGACCTTTGCACATGCGTTTGCAGTAGAGCCTGTGGTAAATACATCATCAATTAAAATATATTTTTTCTCAAAATCGAGTTTAATATTTGCGGATAAGGCAAAAGCATTACGAATGTTTTGCTTGCGCTGCTCTCTAGATAAAGCGGTTTGAGATCGAGTGAATCGAGTTCGTATCAGTATGTTTTTAACCTGAATATTCGCATTAAGAGTCTTTTGTAATACTTGGGCGAATGCTTGGCTTTGGTTGAAGCCTCGCTCTCGAAACTTTGTAGGATGAAGGGGCACAGGTACTAAAATGGCATCTTGGCAAATTTTTTTCAAATGGGGGAGTTGTTGAATGATGGATTCTAAATCTTTCATTACATAAAGCCCATTGTTATATTTTAAGTTGTGGATTAATTGGCGACCGGTTTTTTTTGCTAGGCATAAGGTGTAGCCTCGTGAGTAATTCGGATTTAATTCTGCACAATGAGGGCAGTTTTTTGATAGAATTTTATCTGCTAGAAATGGGTAGCCACATCTTTTACAATTAGGAGGATGGGCGAGTATGAGAAATCCTGAACAGTTTTTACAAATGTACAAATAAGGAGAGTCCTCTACAGGGCCACTACACTGAATACAGCTTCTCGGGAAGAAGATGTCCTGAACAGCTTTTAGGGTTGAACGAGCTGTATGGGGCTTATTTGTAAAAGATTTTTTTAAGGGATAGTCCACTGGCAGGAGCCGTTACAATTTTATTTGTCCGTTTTTTAGAGTGGAGGATATTGAGTACATCTTCTGGATTGAGCCGGTGTCTCCCGACTGCATAGAGGGTGCCGACTATACTTCGTACCATCTTATATAGAAATCCACTTCCAGTAATGGTGATGGTTATTTTGCGGCCATTTTGTTTAAGTTCTAATGAATGTATTTCTTTAACTGGATCAGGGTCTTTGTCTTTCGCATGAACAGCACTAAAGGCAGTGAAATCATGCTGTCCTACAAAATATTGACTGGCGACTTGCATCGACTGAAAGTCTATTGGTGTATCTCGGCAGGCCCACACAAAAGCTTCTTCATTTGGGGGAGCCCGATCTAGATAAATTGTATAGACATAGCTTTTTTTAATAGCGGAAAAACGAGCATGAAAATTTTGTGAAACAGAGGTGATTTTCTCAATTCGAATATCTTTATCCAATAAGGAATGAAGCGCGCGCTTTAATTTATCTGTAGAGTGCTCCCATTCGCCATCAAAATGAAAGCATTGTCCTAAGGCATGAACACCAGCATCGGTTCGACTACATCCATGAATTCGAATCGCCTGATCAAAAATTGTGCTGAGCGCCAATTCAAGATGGTTTTGCACTCCGTTACCGGTGGGTTGAAATTGCCAGCCACCGAATTGAGTTCCTTTATAAGAGCATATGCATTTCCATCGCATGAAATCATCTTTGTGATTTATTTAAACAGATGCAAGCCAGGTCCATATAAAAATTGTTTTTGTGTTAATAATATGCATGGTGTGATTTGTTTATGGCAAAAAAATCGAATCGTAAACTTTGGGCAGATTATCTGGAAAAAAAAGCAAGCAATCCAAAGGCTGTTTCTAATGTTTTGAATGAATCATTTTTGGGTGAGCCATTCAGTGGAGTAGTCTTAGGAATAGATCCTAGTTTACGTGGGGCAGGATTTGCAGTAATTCGCTATAAAAAAGGGGCAGCTGATTTATTGGACAGAGTGACTTTAAAATTATCAAACAAGTTTACCATGATGGAGTGCTTGGGGGAAATTGCAAAACAAGTAGAAAACTTGGTTACCTGTCACTCAATCGATCATGTTGCCGTCGAGCAAACGATCTATGTTCAAAATTTTCAAACGGCACAAATTATGGGAGCGGCAAAAGGGGCAGCTATTGCCCCTGTAGCAATGCGAGGGCTATCAGTTTACGAATATGCCCCGCTGAGAATCAAGCAAGCGATTGTCGGGAATGGGCGAGCAAGTAAAGAACAGGTCGCAAAGATGGTAGGGCGATTTTTGAATGTTGATTTTGAGGATGCATATGATGAATCGGATGCATCTGCTGTTGCTTTGTGCCATGCATTTACTTGGAAAGCGAAACAATAAACAATAGAAACAAATGAGTAGAGAACGAATATTGATTACTGGAGTGAGTTCTGGATTGGGACACGGTTTAGCAAAATGTTATTTAAATATGGGGGCGGAAGTTTATGGCTGTAGTCGCCGAAGCCCCGAAGATTTAATTGAGCAAGGCTTAAATTTCTGCGCCTTAGATCTTTCCCAACAAGCTGAAAGTGAACCAGACTTCAGTCAATGGATTGAGGAAGTTGAATCCTTTGATTTAGTCATTCTCAATGCAGGTGTTTTAGGAAAGATTAAAGACATGCAAGATTGTTCGATTGAGGAATTAAAAGAAACAATGGAAGTTAATGTCTGGTCCAATAAATGGATTTTAGACACTTGTTTTTCAGGTGGCCGAAATATTAAGCAGGTTATTGGGATCTCATCAGGTGCATCATTGTCGGGTAGTCGTGGATGGAACGGATATAGTTTATCTAAGGCTGCACTGAATATGTTGATAAAATTATATTCTGGAGAATGCCCGTCTACGCATTTCACTTCTTTTGCTCCTGGGTTAGTGGATACAGCGATGCAAGATTATATGACAAACTTGCCCGAAGATCCTCGGTATGCACCCATTGAAATTTTGAAAGCGGCCAAGGGAACAGAAGCAATGCCTTCGGGGTATGAATGTGCTAAAAAATTAATTGATGCATTTCCTAGGTTATTAGAAAACGAGAGTGGAGGGTATGCGGATATTCGTAAGCTTTAGCGCTTTAAATATTTTTTTTGGTAAGCCAGAAATAAATCTTTTGCGATTGGGCCAGCAGTAGAGCCGCCGTGGTAGTTGTCGGATTCTTTAGTTCCTTCAACCATTACAGCTAGCGCTATTTTTGGATTGTTTATAGGCGCAAAGCCAACGAACCAAGCTAGGTTTACCTCTTTGCCATGAGCTCTAAAATCGGCCGTTCCTGTTTTGCCTGCAATGGGTAAGTCTTTGATATGGATCAAGCGTCCGGTACCAATTGAGCTAGTGACACCCTGCATCCCTTTAAGTAAAAGATTTCGTTGATCTGCAGATAAGCCCGTTGGAAGACTATTTTGTAAATGGTTTTCAGAGCCATTTCTTGTAACTGCTAAAAGGGTGGGTTGTGTGTGAGTTTCATCTCGCGCAATTGAGGCAATGGTGCACGCCATTTGAAGCGGAGTGACCAAAAGAAAGCCTTGTCCGATTGCAGTGTTTGCCGTGTCCCCCGGGGTCCATCCATTGCCTATGGTCTTACGCTTCCAAGATTTACTCGGAATGACAATCCGTTTGGTTTCGTAGGGAAGCTCAATTCCAGTTGGTTCGTTTAAATTAAAATGTTTCGCTTCAGCATTAATTTTATCAATGCCTAATTTTAGTCCTATATCATAGAAGAAAACATTACAACTAGCAGCAATGGCTTTTTCTAGATTAACAGTACCATGTCCATTTTTTTGGTGACAGTGGTAGATACGATTGCCTACTCGATAAACTCCTGGGCAATTCACTGTTGTTGATTCATCGATAAGCCCTGCTTTTAATCCTGCAATTGCAGTGATTAATTTAAAAGTAGATCCTGGCGGATAAGACAGTTGGACAGCACGGTTCAACCAGGCGCCTGCATCATTTATTTCATTAAACGTGTTTTGTGGAATGTATGGGCTTAGGTCGTTTAAGTCAAAGTTTGGATGACTGACTAAAGTAAGAACTTCTCCCGTTTCAACATCAAGTGCAATGGCGGCTCCGGTTCTATTGCCTAACGCGATTTCCGCGACTTTTTGTAGTTCAATATCAATACTAGTGATTAGGTCATTACCTTGCTTTGGCGGTTTCAGCTCTAATTGTTTGTTTTGATAGCCCAATGGATCGACCTGCCATATCTCATAACCATTTTGCCCCATGAGATTTTTGTTAAAGGTATTTTCTATACCGGTTTTTCCAATTTTTGTTTTGTAGGTAAAATTTTTAATTCCATCTTTTGGCAAGAGACTTAAATCGGGATTTACATTTTGTACGTAACCAAGTGTATGTGCCGCGAGTTCTTTGTAAGGATAATATCTTGCAGAGCTTGTGTGAATATTGATGGGAGAATGAACGGGAAGACGCTCAATGAGTTGAGCATATTCCGAAGCGTTTAAATCTTGTGTGAGAGGTAAAGGGAGTAACAACTGCTCGTTGAAATGGCGTATAATTTTACTTTCTTTAAGTGTGCTACTGCGTTGGGTCACTGACTCAATGATGTCTAAGTATTTTTGGATAACGTTAGTGCGTGCTTCCCATTTTAGCTGATAGTAATCCGGCAAGCGAACGGGTGTTCTTTTGTCGGCACTTTCTACCTCTATTTGCGATCGAGCACTTCGGATGAGTTTTGAATATTCTTTGCGGAATTCGGGTCTTAAATCATCGAGAATCACGCTTGCTGAATAATGTGGACGATTCCCGACTAGTAAGTTGCCATTGCGATCATAGATATCGCCTCTAGGGCCGGGAAGAAAAATACGGCGTTCGGTTTGCCGACGTTCCATATCTTCATAGGTGTCCTTTTTAAAAAATTGTTGTCGAGCTAAGCCAAGAAGCAAAAGAGAAGTTAGAATCAAGTTGAGCCACAAGAATAAAAGTATTCTTGGATTGTCTCTACGTTTGATGTCATAGTTTTCCATAGTTGGCTAAACAAAAGGCAAGGATTCGGGTTCTGTTTTGGTTTCAAATATTGAGAAGAGTGAGCGCTGAAAATTGAAAAACCACGGGGCAATAACAAGAAGGGCAAGGTGAGAAATTATTAGCTCAATAAAGCTGGTAGAGAAGGGAATGAAAAAATCGGTTAAGTTTGCACCGGTACTTAAATAAAAGAGCGTTACCCCTGTGATGAAATTGGCAATATGTGCGAGTAGTGTAGGATGAAAGTTTTTCTCTGCTCGGAATCTAAGTCGGATTAATAAAATCAAGGATCCGATAGTAAGCATTAAGAGTGTGACTACTCCAAAGGGAATTGGAAGAGCGGCATCAACCCAAAAGCCAGTTAATAATGAAGTAATAAAAAATTGGTCAGCTCTTAGGTAGAGTGGAGCAATTATAAATAAGGGACCAAGAATGAATAGATTGAATCCGACAAAAGTGATACTGCTATTGATTAAAAGCATTAGATGAAGCAATAGAGCATTTGAGGCAAAAAGAAGTAGGCTTCGTTTATCAAAAATCATAATCTATGGTTTCAATTCGATTAAATGGAATTAAGACAGCGACTTCTTTGATACCCAATAGCCGTTTGTCTAATTGAACCTCACCAGCTTGAAACATACCTGTATTATCTGGCTCAAGCCATGGAACAAGTCCAATGGCTATACCTTCTGGGAAAGTACCTCCTAACCCAGTTGTCACAAGCTGAAGCGGCTTAGCCGAGTCAGTCATCAAATCTTGTGGTGCATTTTTAATCCTACCTTTGGGTTGTCCCCATAAATCGGGGCCTTTCCCTTGGTAAAATAATGGTCGATAGTCATTAATAAAAGAAGCCGATATCCTAAAGGAGTGGTTCGACAGTAAGTCGATTTGACTTGTATAGTAATTTGTCTTGGCAATACGTCCAACAACTCCGCCAATAAAAATAACGGCATCACCTTTTTTAATACCGTGTTTAGAGCCTTTATTGATTCGAATAGTTTGCCACCAACTACCCATGTTTCTCTGGATGACATGAGCCAATTCATAGCGAAAGCGATCTCTGCTCGGTAAGCTTAAAATGGATTCTAAGCGATTGATTTCCGCTTTGTAATTTTCATTAATATTTTTGATTTGCTTGTAGTAGGCATTTTGCCGTTTGAGTTCTTTTATAGTATCAATGAGTTCTTGCTTACTTTTTGTATTGTTGATGGCTCTATCAGCGAGCGTTTCTAACTGATCAGAGGCAACCCAAATAGGAGCTTGTATTTCTTCAAAAGAAGCTTGAGTAAAGCGCTTGATAAAACTTGGGGTAATCCACCAAATAATTAGAAACACTATCAGCGTAACAATGGGGGTGAGTCTATCGAGGCGAATCCGCGCCACTATCTTTATCCTCTCCCTGTTTCAGCAACATCTTTCAGCAATAGTGCTAAATCTTGTAGCACCATGCCTGTTCCATTAGCAACCGCACTAAGTGGGTCTTCAGCAATGATTACTGGAAGACCGGTAGCATCGCTTAAGTATTGATCCAGTCCGCTAATTAAAGCACCACCTCCAGCAAGAACAAATCCTCTATCAACTAAATCGGCGGATAATTCGGGAGGACATCTTTCAAGTGCATTTCTCACTAAATCAGTGATTGCAGAAATGGTATCGGATAAAGCTTCACGAATTTCTTCTGAAGTGATGGTGATAGTTTTAGGTAGGCCGGCTACGGAATCACGTCCACGGACTTCCATCGATGCTTCTTCTTCTAGTTTAAATGCTGAGCCGACAGTCATTTTAATGGCTTCTGCGGTGCGTTCACCAATCATCAAGTTATAAGAGCGTTTCATATAATTAATGATTGCGGTATCAATTTCATCGCCACCGACACGAATACTTTTCGTGTAGACAACACCCGCTAAAGAGATGATCGCAACTTCAGTCGTACCCCCGCCAATATCAACGATCATATTTGCTGAAGGTTCGTCAATCGGTAGCCCAACTCCTATTGCTGCTGCCATTGGCTCTTCAATTAAAACAACGTCTCTAGCACCAGCCCGTATAGCAGAGTCTTTTACAGCACGACGTTCTACTTCAGTGATTCCAGAAGGAACGGCTACGACAATTCTTGGAGCAATGAATGTTTTCTTGCGATTCACTTTGCCAATGAAATAGCGCAACATAGCTTCAGTGATTTCAAAGTCTGCAATCACTCCATCTCGCATAGGACGAATAGCTGTTATATTACCTGGAGTACGCCCGAGCATACGTTTCGCTTCAGATCCTACTGCACAAACTTTTTTACTGTTGGTATAAATGGCGACAACACTGGGTTCACGAAGAACAATGCCCTTGTCTTTAGCAAAAACGAGAGTGTTTGCTGTTCCTAGGTCAATGCCGATATCGTTGGAGAGAAGTCCTATCACGTGCGTTGGAGAGTTTTAAAAATAGTTTCTATATGTTTTTCCTATCGTTACTGAAAGTCAATGAATTATGCGTTAACAATCAATAGTTTTATTACTTTTTGAGTAATTTAAAAAATATTCGCTTTCCTGCCTGAATCACCAAGGCATCTTCGCTGTCCTTGATCACCTTCTGTGGATCAGTCATTTTTTCTCCGTTAATCTTTACGCCACCTTGGGCAATTAATCGACGAATCGCACCTTTACTCTCAAAAAGCTTTGTTTCGTGCATGATATTTATGATTAAATCTTCTTCAGGATTTTCACTGAGTGCATCCCATGTAAATGTGGGCATATCGTCAGGGACTTTATTTTTTGAAAATACTTGCTCAAATTGTGCGAGCTCATTTTCGCCAACACTTTCAGAATAAAAACGGCTGACTAGTGATTTTGCTAAATCCTTCTTTGTTTGCATTGGATGCTCTTGCTTCATTGCTTCTATGTCGTCTTCCGAAGTTTCAAGAAGTAATTGATGGTAAGTCCACATTGTGGTGTCATCAATAGACATAATTTTTCCAAACATATCTTTTGGGGAATCAGTAAACGCAATATAGTTGTCAGCACTTTTAGACATCTTCTTCGTTCCATCAAGCCCGACTAAAAGTGGCATGGTGATTACGGCTTGTTCAGATTTTCCTGCATCTTTTTGTAAGGTGCGTCCAACAAGCATATTGAATAATTGATCGGTACCGCCAATTTCTACGTCAGCATCTAAGATTAAGGAATCATATCCTTGAATTAAAGGGTAGAGAAATTCAATTATGGATATAGGCGCATTTGAAGCAAAGCGTTTAGAAAAATCATCACGTTCTAACATACGGGCTACCGTCATTTTTCGAGCGAGCTGCAAGCAATCCTCAAACCCCATTTTACCAAACCAGTCACTGTTGTAGTGAACTTTAGTTTTATTTTTATCAAGTATTTTAAAGGCTTGGTCTAGATAAGTTTTGGCGTTTTCTTTTATTTCGTCTTTAGTCAAAACAGGTCGAGTTGAAGAACGACCTGATGGATCACCAATCAAAGTGGTAAAATCACCAATGATTAAATTTGCTTCATGTCCAAGCTCTTGAAATTGTCTGAGCTTATTGAAAACAACTAAATGTCCAAAGGTTAAATCAGGTCGTGTTGGATCAACGCCCAATTTAATTCTTAAAGGACGTCCTGATTTTAACTTTTCTTCTAAGGATTCTTGTCCAATTAATGTGTCCGTATTGTTTAAGATGGTTTGAATCATTTTTGGTATAAATAAATTCTTAAATAATTAAGCAATGATGGTGGTTAGGTGATGAGATTATTGTCTTTGTCGAACGGTTTCATATAAGCAAACACCAGCTGAAACAGAAACATTAAGACAGTCGACCTTACCTGCCATAGGAATAGAAATTAAGCAATCACAGAGTTCGCTAGTAATTTTACGCAGTCCCCATCCTTCACTACCAAGTATGATTGCTGAACCTTGATTAAAGTCTATGTCATACAGGCTGTCTGATCCACGATCGGATGTGCCGACTATTTGTATTCCTTTATCCTTAAGTTTCCGAATAAAGCTAGGAATGTTTTTTACTTTCAAGAAGGGAACTTCGTCAGCACCACCGCAGGCAATATCCTTTACCGTATCGGTTATGCCACAAGCTCCTTTAATTGGAGCGATAACTGCGTTTACGCCAGCACCTGATGCGGTTCGTAGACAAGCACCTAAATTATGTGGATCTTGAATGCCTTCAAGAATTAGCAATAGCGGCTTTTCTTTCTTTTCAATTAGATCCATCAAATCATCTTCATTTTCTAAAAGAATAGCGGATGATGGTTGAGAGTATCGCGGAGTACGTTTTATTTTATGAATCGAATTTCTTCCCATAGAGCAAAATACAATTTATTCCTGAGAATCGGGGGGAGCTATTCCAACAACATGCCACCCTTTATCAGAAAGAATTCTTCCTTGTGCTGTTCGTGCAATGTACCCTTCTTGAATTAAAAAAGGTTCATTTACTTCTTCAAGCGTGTGTGCTTCTTCTCCAACTGCGACAGCAAGTGTTCGTAATCCCACTGGCCCACCTTTATAATTATCTGCAATAACGAGAAGTATTTTTTTATCGAGTTCATCTAATCCTCGATGATCAATCTCCAATAATTCAAGTGCTTTATTCGCTTGCTCTTGAGTGATGACTCCATCGCCTTTTTGCATCGCATAATCTCGGCAGAAATTGATTAAATTATTGGCGATTCTTGGAGTTCCTCGTGCACGTTTTGCTATCTCTTTTGCCCCATCTTCAGTGAAGGGTACATCGAGAATTTTACAGGTGCGCTGTATGATTCCTTCTAAAGTTTTTAGGTCGTAATAATTTAAACGAGACTGAAGAGTGAAGCGACTTCTTAGTGGAGCTGTAAGCAATCCTATGCGTGTTGTGGCACCAATTAAAGTAAATTTTGGTAGGTTGAGTCGTACGCTTCGCGCATTGGGACCTTGATCTATCATAATATCAATACGAAAATCTTCCATTGCGGAATAGAGATACTCTTCAACCGTTTTTGGCATACGATGAATTTCATCAATAAAGAGGATGTCGCCTTCATTTAGATTAGTGAGTAAACCAGCAAGGTCAGCGGGCTTATCAATTACCGGCCCAGATGTAATGACAACTTGTGTTCCCATTTCGTGCCCTAGAATAAAAGACAAGGTCGTTTTGCCCAAGCCAGGAGGACCACTCAGTAAAATATGATTGAGCGGCTCTTTACGAGATAGGGCGGCGCCAACCATTATCGATAGGCGAGTAACAGTTTTTTCCTGACCAGCAAAGTCTTCTAAGGCACTTGGGCGAATGATGGAATCACTGCTTTCGGAAGATGCTTTTAAGGCATTTTCAATTTTTGCAGTTTCGTTGTTTGGAATTCCTGTATCCGATTCGGCCATAAAGAAAAGTTAGACAGATAAAGTAAGTAACTTCAACAGACAATTTAAGTATCCAATAAGTCGTTGGGAATTTCTTTTTCGGATAGACGTTCAATATTTGCGCCTAGTGCAGATAGCTTTTTTTCGAATGATTCATAGCCACGATCTAAGTGATAGATACGCTGAATCCAAGTTGTATTATTTCCGGCCAGTCCTGCCAAAATTAAGGCAGCAGATGCTCTTAAATCAGAAGCCATAACGGGTGCTCCTGAAAATGGGCTTGGACCTTTGATAATCGCACTGGATCCTTCAATGGCAATATTGGCTCCCATTCTTTGAAGCTCTGGAATATGCATGAAACGATTGGGGTATATCTTTTCGGTAATAATGGAGATGCCCTCAGTGATAGACATCAAGGCACACATTTGTGCTTGAAGGTCCGTTGGAAATCCAGGGTAGGGCAAGGTAATAATATCTACTGGCTTTAAGCTACCTTGATAGGGTAGTACTGTAATAGAATCCTCGGAAATTTCCAAAGGGAGTTCCGCTTCTTGGATCTTATCAAGAAATGCACCAAGGTATTTAAAGGAAATACCTTTTAGGGTGACATGTCCTTTGGTTATGGCAGCAGCACAGATGAAAGTACCAGCTTCGATTCTGTCGGGAATGATGGTGTGCTCACATCCGTGAAGCTCGTCAACTCCAGTAATAATCAGTTCCGGCCCACCGATTTGTTCAATGCGCGCGCCCATTTTTACGAGTAGCTGGCATAAGTCTATAATTTCAGGTTCGCAAGCTGCACTCTCAATGCGAGTTGTTCCTGGAGCAAGTACGGCAGCCATGATTAGATTTGCTGTACCAGTCACGGTACTTCCATTACGACCTCCTAGAAAAATGCTAGAGCCGCGCATATTTGCCGCATCAACATAAACATAACCATTGGAAATTGTAACTTCGCAGTTTAACTTTCTTAAGCCTTTAAGGTGTAAATCTATTGGACGAGGCCCAATAACACATCCACCAGGAATTGATACTTCAGCTTTTTTTAATCGCGCAACGAGAGGGCCTAAAAGACACACTGAAGCGCGCATTTTCCGAACCAGTTCATACGGTGCAATATGAGAAATAGTGTTTGCATGAATGATCCATTCGCCTACTTCTGGATTCTCAATTTTTGCACCTAGGTATTCTAGGATCTCAATCATGTAGCGAATATCGCTAAGATTGGGAATATTTTTTAGATGAACGGGTTCTTTAGTTAAAAGACAGGCTGCAAATATGGGTAAAGCGGAATTTTTAGAACCACTTATTTTGATTTCTCCTTCAAGTGGTCCATTGCCTTCAACTTTGAAAACATCCATATCGCCTTAATTCTGAAAGTTAGCGATTTCTATTTTTTGAATATGGGCGTCTATTCTTTCCTTTGGAATAGCTTCTATTTCTTGGACGACCTTTGTGTTTCTTTGGTTTTTTCCCAAAGAGCGAGGCAATGAAATTAGCAATGCTTCCAAAGATGCCTGACGGCTTCTGTGATTTCTTTCCTCGAGAACGTTTTTCCGCATAGCGCGCCTCTCTTGCCTGTTTCTTTTCTGCAATTTTCTCTTCGAGTTCTTGAATCACTCGCAAAGTATCTTGATTGAGTGGCACGTTCTTTTTCTTTAGTTCTAGCTTTCTCGCTTCTGTTGGAGTTTCTACCGGAGCTTCATTTTTAGCTTGAGGCTCTTCGTCGTTTGCTTCCGCTTGAATAGTACTTGGGTCAATTTCCCCAATGTTTAAGTCTTCTTTTGGAGCAGAGTCATTTTTAAATCCACCGCTTCTTCTTGAGCGTGGCTTGCTGTCGTTTCTTGGGGAATATGCTTCCGCTTCGTTTTTTGAATTATTTGGTTCTTCGAATTCTGGCATCTGATTTTCCATTTAAGTTTTTTATTGAATCGTAATATGATTACTTCTGAAATCCGAATTGTTCTTAAATCATATACGCTTTATTATCGGATTAATAGATATGGGTATATTGGAACATTTTTAGGTGCAAGTTTTTAATTGTTTTGTCGCCAATTTAAAGAAATCAACTTGCCGTTAATTTCTAAGCCGTTAAATATTTGAAGCATGGATAAATTAGATACTATATTTGAAATGCAAGACACACTCAATCAGCGTATCGGAGTAGTGACAGAAAACCTTAGTGAAGAAGAAAAAACAAAATGGGTTTTAAATTATACTCGTGCAATGCAGCAAGAAATTGCTGAATTAATTGACTCTGTTCCATGGAAATGGTGGGCGAAGTATCAAGAGTTTGATGAGCAAAATGCGAAAGTCGAAATCGTTGATTTGTTTCATTTCTTAATTTCGCTGGCACAAGTAATGGGTATGACCCCAGACGATGTGTATAATGCTTATGTGAAAAAGAATCAGGTTAATCATAATCGCCAAGAAAGTGGTTATAAAGATAAGGATGAATCTGATTCACGTCATATTTAATTAGTCTTTTTGTTTAGCCTGCCAATGAATGAAGATCCTTTGATAATTATAATTTACTGTGCGATTGCCGTTTATATCGCAAATTTATACCGAGCAGATATTAAAGCTTTTGTCGCGGGCCGTCCTAATGTGAAAGCATTGCCTGGAGCAACCCCCACAAATGGCCTATTAATTTTTGCTTCTGTATTAGGTGCTTTGGTTTTATTGGGTAATGCAGTTATTGGAGAGTATGCCCTAGATATAGTGGATGCTCAGAGTGAAATGGTATGGTTTTTTGTGTTTGCTTCAATTTCTGCTGGAGTGATTGAAGAGGTCGTATTTCGTGGTTATCTAGTGGTGCAAAATCGAGGGCGTAATGCGTTAGTCTTTAGCTATTTGGGCTTCTCACTTGTTTTTGCTTTAGTGCATGGACATTTATGGTCCATGGAAGAGGGGTTCGCTTGGAATTTTACTGTGCAAGGAATTTTTAACACCTGGATTTTGTTTTTTAATTCAGTTTCTCTCTATGCTTTACGTTTTGGTCCATGGAATGCGAATCGTTCGATCTTACCTTCGATCATTGCACATATGATTCTGAACTTAGGTGTATTTGTGGTTAAGCTAGCGCAGGGTTATATTGTATTTTAGGCAATAATACCGTCTCTTTTTAAGAGTGCGTCTGTTTTTGGCTTACGTCCCATAAAATCTTGAAAGAGCTGGTAGGGGTCTTTGGAATTCCCATTTGCCAGTATTGTATTTCTGAAGGCCAACCCAGTTTCTGGATTTAAAAGCCCTTCCTTTTGGAATCGGGTAAATGCATCGGCATCCAAGACTTCAGCCCATTTATAAGAATAATATCCCGCAGCATAACCCGTTGTGCTACTAAATAAGTGACCAAAATTACATATAATTGGGCGAGTCGGAGTGCTGAAAGTAAAGTGATAGTCTTTGAGTCGTTGTTTTAAATAGTTATCAATAACTTGGCTTGAATCTAAGACCCAATCTCTGTGCAAATCTAAGTCAAGTTTGGCTAAACTTAATTGTCGCATTGTCCCCATGGCTTTGAAGTGGTTTTTGCAGGCTTGCATTTTTTCAAAGAGATCTTGTGGGATAGGTTCATCAGTTTCGTAATGTCTTGCAAAAAGATCTAAGCTTTCTCGTTCCCAGCACCAATTTTCCATTATTTGTGAAGGCAGTTCAACAAAATCCCAAGCAACATTGACTCCATTTAATGAAGGAACTTCAACCGTTCCGCATAAATGATGTAGCAAATGTCCAAACTCATGAAAGATGGTTTCTACTTCGTGATGAGTTAAGAGCGAAGGAGTATCCTTCAAAGGCGGAGTTAGGTTGCCACAGATAAGTCCGAGGTGGGGGGTGTGTGTTTCAGTTCTTGTGCCAGTTCGTAAATAGTTCATCCATGCGCCACTACGTTTACTTTCTCTTGGATGCCAATCTGCATAAAAGCTTCCTAATAAAGTATGGGTTTGCTTTTCGTATAAATTATAGAGTTTTACGTCTGGATGCCAAACCTCTGGAAGTTGTTTCGGGTTGAGTTTTTCTTTTTCTTGCCCTGCTTTTGGCACGATGTGAATGGCTTCGATCGGCTCAATCGACAAATGAAAGAGTTTTTCACAAATGGAAAAAAGTCCATTAATGACTTTCTCGATCGGGAAATAGGGACGGAGCGCTTCTTCATCAAATTGATAATATTCTTTTTGGTGTTGTTCGGACCAGTAACCAATGTCCCACGGTTCGAGTGCACTTTCGGCTTGGTCTGTTTTTGATGCTTTATAGTCTTTGAGCAGAGTACATTCCTTATCAAAAGCAGATTTAATTTGCTTATGCATTGACTCAATAAAAGAGGAAGCGGAGTGTCCATTTTTGACCATTCTTCGATTAGTCGTATATTCCGCAAAAGATTCTTTCCCGATTATTTGCGCATATGTGTGACGCAGTTTTAAAATTTGAGTGACTAAGTCTTGATTATCATATGGAGCTTCTCGTCCAATCGATTGGTAGGCTTGCCATAGCGTTTTTCTAAGAGTGCAATTTTTAGCATAGCTCATGACTGGGATATAGCTCGTTGCATCTAAAGTGAATCGCCAAGCATTTTTATGTCCTTTCGATTCTGCGCTTTCTTTTGCCGCTTGAAGTGCAGATTTAGGAAGTCCTTCTAATTGAGAAGCATCGTTGACTACATGATCCCAAGCATTGGTGGCATCGAGGCAATTCTCAGAATATCTTTGGGTTAATTCAGCTAAGTCTTTTTGAATATTTCGCACTTGTTCTTTTTTTGAATCGGGTAAATCGGCTCCTTCTTCTCTAAAATCGGCTAAAGTTTCTTCGATGTGTCTTTTTTGAGTGGGTGATAGTTGTAAGACATTTTCACTTTGCCCAAATCTTTTTAATGCTTTCCAAAGATCTGGATTTAAAGGGATGTCGGTATAAAATTGAGTCACTATAGGAAGCATAGCATTGAATGCCTTTCTTAATTCTTTGGAATTATTAACACTATCTAAATGATTTACAAAGCCCCAGGCAGTATTGAGA
>OZSS01000376.1_pt1 | contig 21133 bp, 22 predicted proteins | sample 1779911 | NCBI WGS metagenome assembly OZSS01 (sample SAMEA2603589, study PRJEB24840) | metagenome | biome: Water; feature: Photic zone; material: Seawater sample | place: Mediterranean Sea | collected 2013-11-12 | depth 10 m | reverse complement strand
GAGCCAGCGGATTTACAGTCCGCCCCCTTTAACCACTCGGGCACCGACCCCCACTATTTGAACTTATCAGTTAATGGACACTTTGTGTGAAATTGTTTTGGTTTTTTTGTTTCTTTCTAGATAGCATTTGTAAAGAAAAGACTTTATTGATGATGAATATTTTATTGATAAATGGACCAAATCTTAATCTTTTGGGCACTAGAGAACCTGAAATATATGGTAATAAAACATTGAGTGATATAGAAAAAGATTTAACTAAAGTTGCTAAAGAAAAAAGTATTAATCTTGAATGTTTTCAAAGTAATCACGAAGGAGAAATAGTAGATAAAATTCAGGAGTCTGTAAAAAGTATCCAAGGTATTCTTATAAATGCTGGTGCTTTTACTCATACCTCGATTTCTATTCGTGATGCTTTAATTGGATCGAAAATTCCTTTTGTAGAGTTACATATTTCAAATATTTTCAGTAGAGAAGATTTTCGTAAAGAATCTTTTCTTACAGATAAAGCTATAGGAATTATTAGTGGATTCGGCATATCAAGTTATTCCTTAGCTCTTGAAGGAATCATTGGATATTTAGGTATTAAAGATTAAATGCTAGTCGATTTTAAAAGGCCCATTTCTAATATTAAATATTTATCGTCATTTACCTCAGATGAGTGGATCAAACTCGCATTATCTAATCCAATAGATATTCTTATTGACCATGCTCATTGTGAAAGAAAAGCAGCAGGAGTAGCTATTCAATTGATGTTTAGATATCCATCAGAACCAAATCTGGCAGAAGTTTTAAGTCCAATAGCGAGAGAGGAATTAGAGCATTTTGAAAAAATACTTTATTTTTTAAAGGATCTTGGACATTCTCTTGAGTCCTTAAAACCGCCTCCATATGGAGCTGAGTTGTCCAAGAATATAAGAAAGGAAGAGCCCAATAGAATGCTTGATAGTTTTTTAATAGCAGGACTTATTGAAGCAAGAAGTCATGAAAGATTAAGCTTGCTTGCGCTGAATTATGAAGATAAATCGTTTAAATCCCTTTATGAGTCTCTGCTAGAGAGTGAGGCAAGGCATTTTGGAGTTTACTGGAAACTAGCGCAAACTAAATTCTCTAAAGATCAAACTTTCAAAAGGTTAGAGGAATTGTCTGAAATTGAGTCAGCAATACTGGCTGAAACTTTTATATTGCCAAGGGTACATAGCTAAAGTTAATAAAATAAAAATGATAATAAAAAAGTTCTTAAGTTTACTTAATCCATATAAAACTTATTTACCAACATTCACCATCGTTGGTGTAGGCCCTGGAGATCCATCGCTTTTAACAATTGCTGCTGTGGATGCAATAAAAAAAGCGAAAGTTATAGTTTTCCCAATATCAGATGATAATAAAAAGAGTTTTGCTGCGGAAATAGTCAAGAAATACACCAAATTTAAAAAAAATATCCCCATCATCTTTCCAATGGCTAGGAAGGATTTTGATCCAGATGAAATATGGTCTAATGCTGTAGAAAAAATTGTGAAATCTATACAAAATGGCGAATCAGTTGTTTTACTTTGTCTTGGAGATACTTCGCTATTTGCAAGTTCTTCTAATATCTTGAGGTTAATAAAAAATAATCATGCTGAAATTATTACCAAAACAATACCTGGTATTTCCTCTATTTCAGCGGCAGCAGCTTTGAATGATTTTGATTTGGTAAAAAAAGGCGAGACATTAATCATCAAAGAATGCCCTTCTTCAGAATCTGAACTAACAACCCTAATTAGGGAAAGTAAGGCAAATAAAACGGTATTGGCCATTATGAAAGTTGGCAAAAGATGGAATTTAGTTAGGGAAATTTTAAAAAAAGAGGATATCATCAATAAAACATTAATAGCTTTGAGTGTTGGGATGCCTAATCAAATTATTCAATATGCATCACAATATAATAAGGAATTTATGCCTTATTTTTCTTTGATTTTGATAAGGTTCGATTAATGTATAAAAAAGAAAAATTAGTTGAAAATAAATTTACATGGCCAATATGTAAGGATCTATTATTTCTTGTTCTCGAAGATAGAGTTAGTGATGTTTTTGTTTGTGAATTGGTTTGGGAAAGACTTTTTTATACTAAAGAACTCTCCATAAATGATTGGGCATTTAGCGCATTGACTCCTTCTTATTGGTCAGAAAAATTTGAAAAAGCTCCTCAAATCATTTCAGAGCGAACAGCCTCAATACATTTGACTCGATCAATTCCAAAAGAATATAAACAGGGATTGAAAAATTTTCTCAATTTTAAAGGTTATAAGATTAATGAACTCTATCCAAGAAGAACTAGAAGAGCGACGGCAGTAAATTGGTTGATTTATTGGGCGATTGAAAATGATTGTTTTTCAAAAGATAGTGGATTCATTCCAAGTCCTAGTTCACCCCCTGATAATCCAGTTAAAGGACATTTTGGCGATCCAGAAATTAAATAAGGTTTTTGAAAAAGGTAAATGATTCTATTAAAGGTATAGTTGTAATGGATACTACTTTCTTTGGAGAGAAGAATTGATTCTTCCTACAATAGCAATTATCGGAAGACCTAACGTTGGGAAATCTACCTTAGTTAATCGTCTTTGCCAAAGTAATGATGCAATAGTATTTGATAAGCCAGGTGTTACAAGAGATAGAACTTATCAAAATGCTTCATGGGGAGGTAAGGAATTTCAAATAGTTGATACTGGAGGTTTAGTTTTTGATGATGATAGTGAATTTCTCCCAGAGATAAGGACACAAGTTTTCTTAGCTCTAGAAGAGGCTTCACTCGCGTTACTAGTGGTAGATGGGAATCAAGGCGTTACTGATGGTGATTTATCAATAGCAAAATGGTTAAGAAACTCAAGCTGTAAAACAATTGTTGCTGTTAATAAATGTGAATCGACTACTCTAGGAATATCCCTAGCTTCAGAGTTCTGGAAATTAGGATTGGGCGAACCTAACCCTGTTTCAGCTATTCATGGTTCAGGTACTGGAGATCTATTAGATCTCGTTATTGGCGAACTTCCTGAAAATAATATCCAGGATGATGAAGAAAAGATAATGATGTCTATTATTGGTAGGCCTAATGTTGGTAAATCTAGTTTGTTAAATTCAATCTGTGGAGAAAAAAGAGCAATAGTTAGTGATATTAGTGGTACGACAACTGATTCAATAGATACGCTCATTAAAAAAGGTGATAATCATTGGAAAATTATTGATACTGCAGGGATTAGAAGAAAGAAAAATGTTAAATATGGCACTGAATTTTTTGGTATTAATAGGGCTTTTAAATCTATAGATAGAAGTGATGTTTGTGTTTTAGTTATAGATGCTATTGATGGAGTAACTGATCAAGACCAGAAGCTGGCTGGGCGTATAGAAGAACAAGGCAGAGCTTGCATAATTGTCGTTAATAAATGGGATCTTGTAGAAAAAAATAGTTCAACAATTTATCAAGTAGAAAAAGAACTTAGATCTAAACTTTATTTTTTACACTGGTCAAAAATGATTTTTATATCTGCCCTAACTGGTCAAAGGGTTGATAATATTTTTGAGCATGCTCTTAATGCTGTAAATCAACATAGAAGAAGAGTTACAACATCTGTAGTTAATGAAGTACTTAAAGAATCAATCAGTTGGAAAAGTCCTCCAACGAAGAGAAGCGGAAAGCAAGGTAGGCTTTATTACGGTACTCAAGTAAAGAACAAACCTCCCACTTTTACTCTTTTTGTAAATGACCCTAAATTATTCGGAATAACTTATAGAAGATATATTGAAAAACAAATTAGAGTAAATTTAGGCTTTGAAGGCACACCCCTCATTTTACTTTGGAGAGGGAAACAGCAAAGAGCTTTAAATAAAGAAGTCGAAAGAGAAAATATTGAGTTAATTCAAAAAGATTAATGAATTTGCTAACCAAATTTTCTGTTGGTCAATACGTTCATGGTAATAGAAGTTGGCTAAGAATTATAGATAGTAGATTAAAAATAATTATCGTAATGATATTTTTAATTACTCCAATCTGGGCAGGTCCAATATGGAGATTGAGTTTAGTTGGTTTTTTACTATTAATTACTTTTTTAAGTTTATTGCCATCTAGAGTATGGTGGCGATCATTATTTTTTCTCTCATGCTTGTCACTTTTAATTGGATGTATATCAATTCTTGCCTCTTCTGATATTCAATCTCTTGATGGCTACTTGAGAAATCCCAATGAGTTGCAAGTAGTACTGGAAAGCCAAAAAAAATGGAATATTTTGCAAATTCCTTCGCAGAAGATATGGTTTATTAATTTTGGTCCATATAACTTATCAAGAAAAGCCTTTGAACTAGGAATAAAAACCTCCACTTTGATATTTACCGTTATTCATAGTGTGAATTTGATGCTTTTAACCACATTGCAGGAAGACATTGTATGGGGATTAAGTTGGTTTATGTATCCATTAAGAAAGATTGGATTGCCAACTAGTAAGTGGCTGTTTCAGTTGTTAATTGCATTACGTTTTATTCCTCTAGTGCAGGAAGAACTTCAAAATATCATTAAATCAGTGTCAGTTAGATCAATAAATTTTCGAAATTTAGGATTAAAGAAATCTTTTAATGTTTTGTTAATCTTAGTGGAGAGGTTATTTCAAAATATTTTTCTGAGAATTGATCATGGAGCAGAATCATTACTTTCAAAAAAAAATATTATTATTAAAACCAACAGATTTAGAACTCTTTATCCTTCAAAATCACTCAATGTAATTGTTAATACATTATCGATTTGTTTTATTTGCATAGCAATTTTTCTTAGAAAACTGTATGGTGCATTATAAATAACACAATATTTAGGTTTGAGTTCTGAGCGTTATTTAAACCATCCAACATTTGGTATGTTGTACCAAGTCTCTCCAGGAAATGATGGAAGAGATATTTATGCGACTTTATATGCTCAAAAAATGTTTTTTTTGGTAGAAGTTAGACAGAGAGAAGTTTTTTTTGAAGTTATACCTTACTTAGATGCTCGCAATCAGGCGGAATTAAACCTTCAAAAAGCTAGAAGAAAAGGATCTGAAGAACTATCTAAATGGGAGAATTTATTTACGCAAACTTTCTTATAAAATGTGAACCCTGCAAATTATTTAGAAATAAAAAATAAAATTCCTTCAAATGTAAATATTCTTGCGGTAAGTAAAGGATTTAAAAGTCAAGAAATTAAGACTATTCAAAATATAGGTCAGAACGATTTTGGTGAAAGTAAGGTTCAAGAGGCGCTTGAAAAACAATTAACCTTAAAATATCATAAACAAATAAATTGGCACTTTATTGGAAGAATACAAAGTAATAAAATAAGAAAAATAGTTCAAAATTTTAAATACATTCATTCAGTAGATTCATTTGAAAAGTTGCAAAAGATTTCTAATATTTCACGTGAAGAGAAGAAAAATCCATTAATAATGTTGCAGGTTAAGTTGAGTGATGACCCTACTAAAGGAGGCTTTAATCCTGAATTTTTAATAATGAATTGGAGAGAAATTCAAGAGTTGAAAAATATTTCATTAACAGGTTTGATGACTATCAATCCTAAAGGACTTAGCTCTAAAGAAAATTCAGGGTTGTTCAAAAAATGTCGTGCTCTCGCTGATTCACTGCAACTACCAGATTGTTCAATGGGGATGTCTGGTGATTGGGAGGAAGCTATTGACGCTGGATCTACTTGGTTAAGATTAGGATCATTGATTTTTGGAGGTAGATCCTAATTAGTTATTTTTTTATAAAAATCTTATCTATAAACTTGCAGTTAAGTTCAACTAACGTTATTTAAGTATAGGTAGTTTATTCATTTAAAAAATGAATCTATTACTTAAGGTTCTTAAACCTTAGTAATCAATTTCAAGAGGATTTAAAAGGTGTCACTTATTTCTAGATTAAAGGCAGTAGTTGCAGGGGATGAGTATCTCGATGATGATTTTGATGAGTTGGATTATGCTTCAGAGGATGAATTAAATGATATTAATAATTTCAAACAAAATCCAAAGAATGCAAATGCCCTTGCAAATTCCAATCCATTTGATTTTATGAATAACAACAGATCATCAAAAGTAGTTGGTATGCCTGGAATCACAAATTCATCCTCAGAAGTAAGCTTAATGGAACCAAGAAGTTTTGATGAGATGCCTCAAGCGATACAAGCATTAAGAGAAAGAAAAACTGTAATACTCAATTTAACTATGATGGATCCTGATCAAGCTCAAAGAGCGGTTGATTTTATTGCTGGGGGCACATATGCAATTGATGGACATCAAGAGAGAGTCGGTGAAAGTATTTTCCTTTTTGCTCCAAGTTGTGTAAATGTAACAAGTTCTTCCCCAGAAGAAGCTTCTCCTTCTTCTGTATCTACAGAAAATACACCACAATATAGTTTGGGCAAAAATACTACTCCTGAACCAGCATGGGGTAATTCTAAATTAAGTGCTTATTCATGATTAATCTGTGACAGATAAAATTGCGGTAATTGGTTTTGGAAATATTGCAAGTGCTATAGTTACTCCTCTATTAGATAACAAATTAATTCAGCCAGAGAATGTTTTTTGTGTTGTAAATACAGAAAAAAGTTTAGAAAAAATAAAAAATAACTATAAGCATAATATAAACGTTTATAAATCAGGTTCTAAAGAGTCAAAAATAATTTGGGATTGTCAATATAAACTTCTTTCGATAAAACCCCAACAATTAAATGACATAAGTGAGGCCCATCATATAAAAAATAAGGACAATTTAATAGTTTCTATTCTTGCCGGAGTTTCAATAAATAGACTTGCTCAAAAGTTTCCTAATCATAAATGTGTGAGAGTGGTTACAAATATTCCAATAACTATTCGAAAAGGTTTAACAGGGATTTCTTGGGGAGAAGAAATTACAGAAGATCAGAAACAATTCACAAAAAAATTATTTGAAAATACTAGTAAAATTTATGAATTTACTGAAGATTACCTTGATATATTTTTAGCTTTAACTTCATCAGGTCCTGCAATTATTGCTTTAATTATAGAAGCATTAAGTGATGGAGGATTAAGCGGGGGATTACCAAAAATAATTTCAGAGGAACTTGTTATGGAAATGATACTAGGGACTATTTTTCTAATAAAGGAAAATAAACTTACTACTTCTGAGCTTAAAAATTTAGTAACCTCTCCAGGTGGAACAACTATTTCTGCTTTAAGGGTTTTAGAAAAAAAGAGTGTAAGGTCAGCATTAATTGAATCAATAGTTTCAGCTAGTAATAGAAGTAAGGAGTTTCGTTAGGTTTTTGAATTATCTTTTAAGTTCATATAAACTTTTTCAAGTGAATTTATATTTTTAGTAATTGTGTATCTCTGAAGTATACGTTCTCTAGCTTTCTCTCCAAGATCTTTTGTAAATGAAGGGTGTTCTACAAGAATTGGGATTATAGTTTTTAATTGTGCAGCCACATTATCAGTTGAAATTACTATTCCTGCTCCGTTATCTAAAACTTCACCGTCAGCTCCGGCATCTGTAGCTACACAAGCAGTACCAGCAGACATTGCCTCTAAAAGTGATAATGATAAACCTTCTACTAAGCTTGGTAAGAAAAAAACTTCTGCTATTTGCATTATTGCTATCCTAGTTTCTAAATCTAATTCGGCACCCCACCAAATTAATTTCTCATTACCAAGGTTAGAAAAACTATTTTCAAGTGTTGGCTTCATTGGTCCATCACCAACAATAACTAATTTGCAATTTTGAGTTTTTGTTTGGCGCCAAGAACGTAAAAGTGCCTCGATATTTTTCTCATTTGCAATCCTTCCCATATATAAAAAGATTCTTTCATTTCCAAGTTTGTTTTTTACCTGATCATATTTTTTACTTTTTTCGCAAAAAGGTTTCCAAATATTTTCATCAACGCCGTTTGGAATAACTATTTGTTTTTCTCTAGGTACTCCTAATTTATCAAGAACATTTTTTTGAGGTTCAGAAAAAATAATTATTTTATCGAACTTTGCTAAAGATGGAGCATAAAGTTGATAGGTTAATTGTTGAGTGCTCGCAGTTAGATTTCTATTTTTTGCATCAAATGGTGGATGAAATGTTCCTATAAGAGGAACATTAATTTCATTACACAGCTCTGGAAGTCTAAAGTCTAAAGGAGATAAAGTTAGGCTTGCATGTACTATGTCAGGTTTTAATCTTTCCAATGATAGTCTTAGCTCTTTTTCCGCCCTTGGTGAGGGTATTGTATAAACTTGAGATTTAATTAAATATGGGAGACTTACATCAGGATCATTTGCAAGAAATAATGGTTTTGATGAATTTGAACTAGAGGGATTGTCGAAATGAATAAAACTAATTTTATGCCCTCTGGCCTTCAATTCCTTAGTAGTTGAATTGCCATAAGTTACATTTCCGCAAAAAGGGGATTTTTTACCCAACCAGGCAATATGAACCACATTAATTGATTTAGCTATTTATAAAGTTAACAGTAAGAGCCGCTATGATCATAATTTTTAAATTTTTTTATGATTTATGAAAATCTTAACTATATATTTCTCTCAACATTTTTAGTGAAGATAATTCTTTCTCTAGTTGAGCAGAGATCCAAGTCTCAATAATAAATAATATTTTAAGCCAGACTTTTTTAGGTCCCAATAACTCTCCATTAGATTTTATTGGTAATTCGGGAAAAAGAAGTCTTTGTAATAAAGCAACTTCAGATGCATTTATTTTTAGATTACTTTGAGGATCTTCAATTGACGAAAACCCTTCACTTGGCAAATAATAACAACTCCATTCCCAATTTCCTAAAGGCGGAATAATAGGTTCTCCAGTTTTACAGCAATGATGAATTGGTAAATTTATACCTCCAATTGCTAATAGATGGATTAAAGATTGAATACTCATTGAGAGCATTTTAATATCTTCTTCTTTAGATTCTTCATACAAATGAATCCTATCAAGATGTGCAAGAACACAAGATAAATAGTTTTGTTGCTTATCATTATTACCTACTAATAAAAAAGTTAATTCAGTTATTGCTTGCGCGGCTGCAAGACATTCAATATTTTTCCCTAGACCAGAATAGCTTTTTAATATTTTAATTTGACGTACGGATTTAAGATTTCTTTTCCCAAAAATTTGCAGACTTAAATATGTTAATGGAGTAGCTGCGGCAATACTACTTTTAGGACGTCTAGCACCAGGTACCGCTAATCGAACAATACCCTGCTCATCAGTAAGAATAGTTATTAATCTATCATTTTCGCCTAATGGAGAAGCTTTAATACAGAGACCCTCTAGTCTGCACTCACCAGAACCAGACATTTAAAAATTTACTTCTTGGAAAATCTCACAAAAATTAGAAGTTCCAACGCAACTAATTCCATTATCAAACAAATCAATAACTTGTGTCAGTTTTTTTATACCACCTACAACTTTTATTTGATTTTGAGAGCCTGTTATTTTTAGTATTTCGGGGACATCATTAGATGTAAGAGGAGATCCAAACCCGTCCCCGAATTGAAAATTTTTTATTCCTAATTCCAAACATATTTCTATCGCATTAATAAAAACTTCTTCTTGTAGTTTTGATTTATTTATGATTATATTAACTGGTAATCCAGATAATTTAACTTGCTCAATTTCAGCAGCGAAAGTTTCTAAATTTCTTTTGGATAAATTGATAAAGTTTGGGATATATTCAATTCCTTTTGCACCCTTATCTTTTGCAAAACAAACTAATTCTTCAATAAATGAAACTGGTAAATCTGCTAAAGGGTAAGAAATAAGTGCGTTTATATCCGCACTGTAATTACCCAAACAGTTTTTAAGATCAGTTAAATAATTTAGTGAAGTAGAAATATTTTTGATATTGTATTTTCTTATTAAATCGCAATTCACACAGAAATCTTCCCATGATAGATAAGGGTTAATAATAATCGCATGAATTTTCTCGTTTAATTCATATTCAATATTGGGCATTTAAAACTTATTTAGATTGAATCAATCCATAACCTCCATGATTCCTTTTATATATAACTTGAAGTTCATTATTTTTCTTGTTTCGAAAAACATAAAAATCATGATCAATTAGATCTAATTGTTTTCTTGCTTCGTCTGATGAAATTGGAGTCATTTCAAAGTATTTATTTTTTATAGATGGCTCAGGCAGACTTGCTTCAGTTCCTTCTTTAAATAAAGCTTTATCTAAAAAATTTGATTCCATACTTTCAATAGGCAAAGAATCTTTATTTTTAAATTGTTTATTATGAATTGTTTTATTGTTTCTTTCTTTGTATTTGCGTAATTTTCTACAAAGTTTATTTGAAACTAAATCAATGCTTGAGTATAGATTTTCAGTTTTTTCTTCAGCTCTAATTACGGTACCATTTGCAAAAATAGTAACTTCTGCAGTTTGGAACGAGACTCTTGGATTCTTTTCAATTGAAAGGTGTATGTCAGCTTCTTTAACGATATCCTTATAGTGATGTGTTGCTTTTTCTATCTTTGCCTCAGTATATTCTTTTAATGCTCCAGTGAGCTCAAGATTCTTTCCATGGATTAAAATTTTCATAACAAATCTAAAAATATTTACTTACTTTCTAAATCTACTTAAATATGGATAATAGAACAGCAATAATTAAACAACCTGATAATATTTCTTCTTTTAATGATGTTTATAAATTACAAAAAGAATATCAGGAGGCATTGATTTTAGATAATTCTAACCCTGATTTTATTTGGATAGGGGAGCATCAACTCTGTTATACATTAGGGAGAGGATCTAATCACGATAATTTACTATTTTCTCTGAATGATGAAAAATATGATGTTTTTAAGATTGATAGAGGTGGTGAGGTAACTTGTCATATGCCAGGACAATTAGTAACGTACTTAGTTATAGATTTGAAAAATTTTAATAAAGATTTAAATTGGTACTTAAGAAAAATTGAAGAAATTATTATAAAAATCCTTGGAACTTTTAATATAGATTGTAATTCTAGAGAAGGGTTTACTGGTGTTTGGATAGGAAATAAGAAAATCGCATCAATTGGAATTGGGTGTAAAAGATGGATTACGATAAATGGATTTTCAATCAATATTAACTGCGAATTAGAAAACTTTAATAAGATTGTTCCTTGCGGAATAGAAAATTGTCTTATGGCAAATATGATTGATTACAACAAAAATTTAAATATTCAAGAAGTCAAGAGAATTGTTAAAAAAACCATCGAGGAAGAATTTAATTTTGATTTTATATCAAAATAGAAATTAAAATTTCAAAATCAATTAAATATGGGCGATTTAGCGTATTGGCCTGCAGCCAAACCTCTTTCTAAAAAAAATACATTTGCCAAAAATAGAGATTTTATTAAGAACCTTGATCATATAGATCAAATTTGGGAAAAATTAAAATTTAAATGTGGTGATACTTTAGCTGTTTGCGATTTAAGAGGGAAATACAAAGAAAAATTTTCTTATTCTGAGCTGGCTGATTTAATAACAAAAGTCTCTTTTTCTTTTGAAAATTATGGTTTAAAAAAGGGGGATGTAGTTACTGTAATATCTGAAAATTCTCCAAGATGGCTAGCAGTAGATCAAGGCTTAATGCGTTTAGGAGCTATAAATGCAGTGAGAGGTATTAATTCTCCTTCAGTAGAATTAGACTATATTATTGGCCACTCTAATTCAGTAGGACTAATAGTTCAATCTAAGGAAATTTGGCTAAAGTTAAACAACAAGGAAGAATTAAAAAAAAGACTGAAATTTATAATCAATTTAGAAGATGAACAATTTGAAAGTTTAATAAGTTGGAATACATTCATAAGTTCAGTAGAAAAAGAAAATTCACAAGATAATAATCTTGAAAAATTTAATCCAGAAATTGATGACGTTGCTACTATTCTTTACACTTCTGGGACGACCGGAAAACCTAAAGGTGTACCTTTGACTCATGCAAATTTTTTACATCAAATAATCAATTTAGCCTATATTGCTGATCCAGAACCAGGGACCTCTGTATTAAGCGTTTTGCCTATCTGGCATTCTTATGAGAGAAGTGCTGAATACTTCTTTTTTTCATGCGGTTGTTCTCAATACTATACAATTCCAAAATTTCTTAAAGATGATATCACACAAATAAAACCTGTTGTCATGGCTACTGTACCGAGACTATGGGAAGCGATACATGATGGTTTTTTTCAGGCTTTGAAAAAAATGCCTTCCAAAAAGCAAAAACTTATTAAGTTTTTGATAAGTAATAGTTCGGTTTTCAAAAGAAGTCTTAGAAAGATAAGAAATATAGATATAAATCAAATAACTTTTAAATCAAAAATCCCCTTACTGGGTTCTGTTATTAGCCGATATCCTTTACATAAATTGTCTACTATTTTTTTATGGCCGAATATTCTTAGACAACTATGCGGAGAAAAACTGAAATTTCCCATTAACGGTGGAGGTGCATTGCCAGAACATGTAGATCTTTTTTTTGAATCTTTAGGTGTAGATGTTTTGGTGGGATATGGACTCACAGAAACTAGTCCAGTATTAACTTGTAGGAGAAGAGAATTAAATGTTAGAGGATCATCTGGGCAGCCTCTTTCATTTACTGAAATCAAAATAGTGAATGATGATAAAAAAAAGATTCTGAAGTTCAGAGAAGTCGGGAAAATTCTTGTTAGGGGGCCGCAAGTAATGAAAGGTTATCTTAATAATGAATTAGCTACAAATGATGTTTTATCAAAGGATGGTTGGTTTGATACTGGTGATTTAGGTTTTCTAATACCAAATGGTTCTCTCTTTATAACCGGAAGAGCCAAGGATACAATAGTGCTATCAAGTGGTGAAAATATAGAACCGAATCCCCTAGAGACTGAAATTCTTAGTTCAGAATTTATTAATCAGATTCAATTAGTAGGACAAGATAAGAAATGTTTAACAGCTCTCGTAGTTCCTAATGTCGAATTGGTTAAAAGCAAGTTTTTGGAAGAAGACCTTTCAAAATTAAACCTGAATAAGAAAATTGGTACATTTTTTAAATCACAAATTAATAATTTGCTTAAAAGTCGATTAGGAGCAAGATCAGAAGAACAAATATTAGATTGTTATTTTGTTGATGCCTTTACTCTGGAAAATGGGTTATTAACACAAACTCTTAAACAAAAAAGAAAAGAAATAGAAAAAAAGTATTCATTACAAATAGAAAATATGTATGAAAACAAATTTAGTAAGAAAATTTGATTTGTTCTATCTATATTGAAAAGGTAATTTAATTTTTTATGGAAACAAAAAACTCAATATCTATAAAGCGCTCAATAGCTATTAAAGCTGTAGTTACACCAACTTGGAAGGAAGATGCTGAAAAAGAATTAAGTAAAGCAATTTCAAACATTGATCAGCAATTATCGCAACTGGAGCAAGAGGGGCAGCAAATAGTAAATAATATAAGATCCCAATCGGTTAATCCCCTAGATCCAAGAGTTCAAGAACAGGTTAGTCAGGTGCAACAACAAGTCGCAGCAAAACGAAATGAAATTGAAGAACAAAAAAGAAATCTTCTTCAACAACAGAGTCAAGTTCGCGAATTAAAAATGGACGAAATTGTTGATCAAGGGCAAGTGGATAGTTTCTGTGATGTCACTGTGGGAGACAATCTTATTGAAAAAATGCAAGTATCGATTACGGTTAAGGATGGAGTTATTCAATCTATAGATAATAATTAAAGAGAAGATTTAGTATTTTTGATAAATATAAGTAAATCTTAATTTCGAAAAGTTTTAAATTCTAATCGATCTAAATTATTACTTTCTTAAGTTTTAAGAGTTCCCACTGTGAACATGATTTCGTATAATTAAAACAAGAGTTTAAAGGGTTCTTAACCATAAAAACTTTAGGAAGTTTGGTAGAAATCCCTTGAAACTTATGCAATAACAATTTTCTTATGTCTCACGAAATATTCATGCCTGCCTTGAGTTCTACTATGACAGAGGGCAAGATTGTGGAATGGTTGAAAAATCCAGGAGATAAAGTTGAAAGAGGTGAATCTGTCTTGGTTGTTGAATCTGACAAGGCAGATATGGATGTTGAATCTTTTCAAGATGGATATCTTGCGGCTGTTTTAATGCCTGCTGGCAGCACTGCACCAGTAGGAGAGACTATCGGTCTTATTGTAGAAAATGAGGATGAGATAGCTTCTGTTCAAGAACAAAATAAAGGAAAACAACCCGAAGTTTCTAGTTCGGATCAACTTGAATTGGTAAGCAATAAAACTGAAGAAAAACCTGTGATTCAAAGTGAAATTGTTGAAAAACAAGAAAAAGAAGTCGTATTAATGAGTGAAAAGGCAGCCTCATCTTTTAATAGTGATCAAATAAATGCTGCTACGAGTAATGTTTCTTCGAGGGTGATTGCATCTCCAAGAGCTAAAAAACTTGCCTCTCAAATGGGCGTTGATTTAGCAAAGGTTCATGGATCCGGACCTCACGGAAGGATTCAAGCCGATGATATTTTAAAAGCTAATGGCCAACCAGTCTCTATACCATGGATAGGTGAAGGTGGTTCTCCTGCAAGTATACCTGGTGCAAATTTGGGAGTTGAAAGTAAACCAGAAACTTCAGGAAATAGTTTTGGTAATCCCGGAGAAACAGTTCAATTTAATACTCTTCAGAAAGCGGTAAATAAAAATATGGAATCTAGTTTAGATGTGCCATGTTTTAGGGTGGGTTATTCCATTAACACAGATAAATTAGATAATTTCTACAAAAAAGTAAAACAGAACGGAGTTACTATGACTGCTTTACTAGTAAAGGCAGTTGCAAAGACACTAAAGAAACATCCTCAAGTTAACTCAAGTTTTTCAGAGAATGGAATTTCTTATCCAGAAAATATAAATATTGCTGTTGCTGTTGCGATGGAAGATGGTGGACTAATAACTCCAGTTTTAAAAGAACCATGCAATACTGATTTATTTGAATTGTCTAGGGAATGGAAAGATCTCGTAAAAAGATCAAGATCAAAACAATTAGAACCTGATGAATACTCAACGGGAACCTTCACTTTATCTAACCTTGGGATGTTTGGAGTTGATAGATTTGACGCAATTCTTCCTCCAGGTACCGGTGCTATTTTAGCCATAGCATCATCGAAACCAACCGTTGTTGCTAATAGTGATGGTTCAATATCTGTTAAAAAAATAATGCAAGTAAATCTAACAGCTGATCATAGAGTGATCTATGGAGCTGATGGAGCTTCATTCTTAAAAGACTTGGCTTCCCTAATTGAAGATGAGCCAGAGACTCTTGTCTCCTAAATTTAATTGATTTCTCAAATTAATAATGAAGAAAGAGATTATAAGCTTGAAGCTTATGATTATTTACTTGATCCTTCATTAATTGCTAGTAAACCTTCTGCAATTAGGCATGAATCAAGATTGATGATAGTTAGAAATAGTTTTTTAGAAGAAGACTGTTTAACTAATAAATTTACCAAGAATCTTTTAGATGAATTTAGAGAAGGGGATCTTGTAATTGTAAATAATACTAAAGTTATGAAAGCTAGGTTAAAGGTTGAATTAGAAAATAAGACATTAGTCGAATTATTAGTTTTAGAAAGATCCCATGAATGTGTTTGGTTATGTTTGGCAAAGCCAGCAAAAAAGTTAAAAATAAATAGAAAATTAAAATTAAAATCTCCATTAGTTCAAGATATTAATTTGATTGTTGATGGAGTTGATGAAGAAACTGGAGGGAGATTTATTAAATTTCCGGAAAATATAACTTGTCTCAATTCAATGAATGAACTTCTTGATAAATACGGGGAAATCCCTCTTCCTCCTTATATAAAAAATTCCGAAGAAGAATCTTTTCATGAGAAAAGTTATCAAACTGAGTATGCAACAAATCCGGGGGCAGTTGCTGCACCAACAGCTGGTTTACACTTAAGCAAAAGTCTTATTTTCAATCTAAAAAAAAAAGGCGTAATAATCTTACCGATAACTTTGCACGTGGGTTATGGAACATTCAAACCAATTGATCAAGAAGATTTAAGTAACTTAAAACTTCACAAAGAATGGGTAAGTGTTAATAAGGAAGTAGTGGAGGAAATAAAAAGAATAAAGAAAACAGATAGAAAAATAATTGCTATTGGTACAACTAGCGTAAGAGCTCTTGAAAGTTGTTATTCTCACGAAATTAATGACTTTATTCCCATAGCTAAATACGTAGATTTAGTAATTAAGCCAGGTTATAAATTTAAGGTAGTTGATGGATTATTAACTAATTTTCATCTCCCTAAAAGTTCATTATTACTTTTAGTAAGTGCAATGATTGGTAGAGAAAGATTATTAGAATTGTATAAGAAAGCCATAAAAGAAAAATTTAGATTCTTCTCTTATGGCGATGCTATGTATATTTCACCAGATTCACTACTGGAGAAAAAATAGATTTAGGCTTTGACTGGTTCTTGAATGATTCCGCTTGGAACTTCAGTAAACATAATTGATGATAAATACCTCTCTGCTAAATCAGGTAGAACAACTACAATTGTCTTCCCAGCATATTCATCTTGTTCAGCTAATCTAACAGCAGCAGCAGCGGCAGCCCCACAAGATATTCCTACTAATAGACCTTCCTCTTTAGCTAACCTAAGAGCCATCTCAATTGATTCGTCATTTGTTACTTGTTCGACCTTATCAACAATTGATAAGTCAAGGTTCTTAGGAATAAATCCTGCTCCAATTCCTTGGATTTTATGTGGTCCGGATTTAACCTCTTCTCCATTCATTGTCTGTGTAATAACAGGACTGTGTGATGGTTCTACAGCTACAGAAGTAATATTCTTGCCCTTCTCTTGCTTAATATATCTTGAAACTCCTGTAATTGTGCCGCCAGTTCCAACGCCTGCAACTAGGACATCAATTTCACCATCGCAATCATCCCAGATTTCTGGTCCAGTAGTTTTGAAATGAATTTCAGGGTTTGCTGGATTATCAAATTGACCTGGCATGAAATATTGAGAAGGATTACTTTCTGCAATTTCTTTAGCCTTAGCTATTGCTCCAGGCATACCTTTAGATGCCTCTGTTAAAACAATTTCAGCACCCAACACTGCCATAACCCTTCTTCTTTCAATTGACATGGATTCTGGCATTGTAAGGATCAGTTTATAACCTCTTGCTGAAGCAGTAAAAGCTAGAGCAATTCCTGTATTTCCAGAAGTTGGCTCAACAATAGTTTTGTCTTTTGTAAGCTTCCCACTTTTCTCTGCATCCCAGATCATGTTTGCGCCAATCCTACATTTGACACTATAAGCGGGGTTTCTACCTTCAATTTTTGCAAGTACTGTAGCTTTCGCGTTTTTAGTAACTGATTTTAATTTTACTAATGGAGTGTTTCCAATAGCAAAACTGTTGTCCTCATAAATTTTTGCCATTTATATATTGAGAAAATATATATTAATACTAACTATTATTCAGAAAAAGAGTATATAAGTTTCTATACGGTAAATACTAGGAATTTAGAAATTATTTAGTGCTTCAGAAAAGGTTTTCCATAATTGATCTTGGTCTTCTAATCCAACTGATACTCTAATAAGGTGCGAGGGTATACCAAAACTTTCAGCCCAATCCAACTCGTCATAATGAGCTAGTAAAACATAAGGACAAACTAGAGTAAATTTTGTACCTAAACTAGGTCCTTTAGATACTTTTAGAGAATCATAAAAATTTTTAGCTTTGTTCAATCCTCCATTTAATTCAAACGATAATAAGCAGCCGTATCCCCCATTAGAAGTAAGTAAAGAATTAAAATTTGGACAATTTTCAGGATGGAAAATATTTTTAATCTCGCTATGAGTCTCTAATCTTTTTTTTAATTCTAAACATGCCTTATTTTGTTCAAAAACTCTTTGATTTACATCTCTACTAACTTTCTCTAGATAAACTATATCTCCATCGGAAAGTATTGGAATATTAATCTCGTTTAATGCATTTCTAAACTGATCAATCCATTTGCTTTTTGGATTTAGTATTAATGATCCGGCAAGAATATCACCACTACCTGAAAAAATTTTTGTAAGTGAAGTAAAAACTATATCTGCATGTTCTACAGAATTTATATTTAAATTTGAACCAATTGTATCGTCAACAATTAACGGAATATTTAGCTTTTTTGCAATTTTTGAAATTTTTTTAATGTTTACACATTTGAGCATTGGATTACTTGGAAGTTCAATAATTAATGCTGATGGATTTATTCTTTTGATTTCTAATTCAATATCCGCGCAATTTTCTTCTGTAATTAACTTTGCTCCGTGAAAGATTTTCATTGGTAATTTAAGTACATCTACATATGGAAAACCAACTTGGAGTGTTGGTTTGGCTGGAAATAATTTATATATGATTTCTAATGATGTATGCAATGCAGACATTCCAGATGAAGTTAAGTGAATATCATTAGAGTCAATTTTTGTAGATTTAGAAATTCTATTTTTTATTCTTTGAGAACATTCATTTACGTAAGATTTTGGAGGGCAATCTTCAAGACCTAGTTCTATAGCGGCAGCTCTTGAAGATAGACCAAGACCAGTATGTTGCCAAAAATATTTTGCATAAATACTGCCTTCTTTTTCAGTTATTAAGAAAGCTAAATTATTTCTTTTTTCTATTAACGAGAATTGTTCAGAAGTATTTCTATCAATGTATTTTTTAGCTTTAAAAGCTATGCTTTCATTCGGATATGGCCAGATACTTTTATTGTTGTAGTAATTTTCCTTGTTTACTTTTTCGCATAATCTTTTCACTATGGGGTTTAGCCCGAATCGTGGGTAAATGGACTTCAATAAATTCATGCATTCTTGATCTTTTTCCTCGTAATTTATTACATCATTCCAAGTTGGTAATGCTACAGAAACAGCATGAATACTATCAGGAATTGCATATCCCAACTCTAAATTTTTCCATATAGGTTTTTTAAGTAAATCTCTCAATTTTCAGAATTTATTTAAAGCAAATAAAATGTCCGAGATTAAATCGTTTGTATCTTCACATCCAATTGATAATCTGACAAGAGCATCATCTATCCCTAGTAGATTTTTTGTTTTGTCATCAACAGAAGCATGAGTCATCGTTGCAGGGTGACAAATTAGACTTTCAACTCCTCCAAGGCTTTCTGCTAGAGAGAAATATTTGAGAGATTTGCAAAATTTAAAAGTATCCTCTTTATTTAAATTTAATTTTAGGGTGATCATTGAACCTCCAGATTTCATTTGCGATTTTGCTAAGTTAAATTGCGGATGTTCTTGATTAAAAGGGTAAATAACTTTACTAATAATTTTATGATTACCTAATTCTTCAGAAATAAATTCTGCACTTTTAGTTTGTTGTTCGATTCTTAAAGGAAGAGTTTTTACTCCTCTCGTAATGAGCCAACTATCAAAAGGAGATGGTTGAAGCCCGAGAGCTTTTTGAGAGAAAAGCATCTTACTATTCCATTCCTCATTATTTGTCAGTACTGCTCCGCCAAGTGCGTCACTATGTCCATTAATGAATTTTGTGGTGCTTACAACCGATAGTGTTGCACCAAGGTCCAATGGTTTTTGAATAAGCGCTGTAGAAAATGTGTTGTCTACAACTACTGGTATTTCGAGTTTATTCGCTTCATCACAAATCGCCTTAATATCGAGTACCTTCAAAAGTGGATTAGTTGGACTTTCTAGCCATATCAAGGTTGGCTCGAAGTTTGAAATCTTTTTGACACTATTTTCGTTTGTAAAATCTGTGTATAAAACTTCTAGTCCAAATTTCTTGAAAACTTTTTCGAACATCCTCACTGTACAACCATAGAGATTTGACTCGCAGAGTATCTTGTCACCTGATTTTAGTGTTGATGAAATTGCAGTTACCGCGCTAATTCCAGATCCAAAAACTGTACAGTATTTAGAATCTTCTATTGATTTAAGGATGTTTTCTAGAATTCTAAAGTTTGGATTGCCTGATCTGGTGTAGTCGAAATTATCTTTATTTCCATGTTTGAAAGTAGATGTAGAAAAAATAGGAGGCATAACGCATCCAGTTTCTTCAGCAAATGTTTCCCCATGGTGAATAGATAAGGTCTTAAAACCTGGCTTTTTTATATTATTTTCCTTATTTCCCATTATTTTTAAAAATAAGAATTAAATTAAATCTCTCCTTTTTTAAAGAGAGATTTAATAATCCAAAGAAAAGTAGTATTAAACTTTTCTTGAATAATATTCAACAACTAGTAGTTCGTTTATTTCAAGAGCCACCCACTCTCTATCGCATTTCCCATTTATTTTTCCCGTTAATTTAGGTTTGTCTAAATCAAGATGAGGTGGGACATTTGCTAAGCCAGGGAATTCTATATTACCTTCTACAAGTTTTTTGCTTGCTTTGTTTTCTTTAATTCCGATTACATCGCCTGATTTGCATTGATAACCAGCAATATCAAGAACCTTTCCATTAACGGTTACATGGCCATGATTTACTAATTGTCTTGAGCCTGGAATGGTACCTCCAAAACCCAATCTAAAACAAACATTATCAAGTCTGTTTTCTAAAAGTCTTAGTAGGTTAGTACCTGTAGATCCTTCTTGAGCTCTAGCTTTTTTCACATAACGTACTAGTTGTTTTTCAGAAACTCCATAATTAAACCTAAGTTTCTGCTTTTCTTCTAGACGAATTGCATATTCTGATCGCTTGCGACGGGCTTGGCCGTGCTGACCTGGAGGATTAGACTTCTTTGAAGCTTTCCTGGTGAGACCTGGTAGTTCTCCCAAGCGACGCGTAACCCTTAATCTGGGGCCGCGGTATCTTGACATAATTTTAAATTAAATAAAAAATTGCAATAAATTGGATAATTGATTAAATTCAATTAAACTAATTACTACTGGAAATATTATTTTACATCATTAAAGTGTTCAAAACTATTAATAAATCAATTACTTCTATACTTCTTTTTATGATTTCGTTTTATCAAAAGTGGTTTTCTCCTTTTTTTGGACCAAGATGCAGATTTATTCCAAGTTGCAGCTCTTATGGATATGAGGCAATTACTAGACATGGTCCTTGGAAGGGAGGGTGGTTAACTTTAAGAAGATTAAGCAGATGTCATCCTTTAAC
>OZSS01000373.1_pt1 | contig 21224 bp, 15 predicted proteins | sample 1779911 | NCBI WGS metagenome assembly OZSS01 (sample SAMEA2603589, study PRJEB24840) | metagenome | biome: Water; feature: Photic zone; material: Seawater sample | place: Mediterranean Sea | collected 2013-11-12 | depth 10 m | reverse complement strand
GGCGTACACACAAAAACAATACAGATACGCAAAGATCCCAAATGCGTGTCGCTAGGCAAAGAAACAAGCCGGAAAGGTGCAATGGAAGCAAAGTTGACTTCAGAAGCATGTGAAGGAAAAGGAAAATTGAAGTATTGTACACATTGACTCAAGACTCCTCATCTCGACCAGTTGGCCGCCTCGGGCGTTTGTTTCCTGAACGCATACAATCAGTTGCCTCTTTGCAATCCGACCCGGGCCTCGGTTATGACCGGACAACGACCCGACACAATTAAGGTCTATGACCTTGATCGGCATTTCAGGGATGAGGTACCCGATGCGGTCACCCTATCCCAACAATTCATGAAGCACAGTTGGTGGGCCGGACGCGTGGGTAAGATCTACCACTACAATGTGCCTGCAAGCATCGGAACCGATGGGTTCGATGATCCACCCTCCTGGCAAAAGACAGTCAATCCGAAGGGTCGGGATAAAACCGACGAATCCCTCATCTTCAACGCCGAACCTCACCGTAAGATCAGTGCCGCCCTCAGTTGGCTGGCCGCCGAGGGCAGGGACGAGGAGCAAACGGATGGAATGGTTGCCACCGAAGCAATCAAGCTGATGGAGGAAAAGAGGGAGGAACCCTTCTTCCTCGCCGCCGGCTTTTTTCGACCCCACACGCCCTATGTCGCTCCCAAGAAATATTTCGATATGTATCCATTAGAGGATTTAAGGTTACCCTATGCCCCTTCAAACGACCGGGATGACATCCCCACGGCCGCCTTTGCCCACAACTGCCCGGTTCCCCATTACGGTTTAGACGAACCCACCTGCCTACAGGCGATGCAGGCTTACTATGCATGCGTATCTTTCGTGGATGCACAAGTTGGACGGATGCTGGATGCCCTCGACCGGCTCCAACTTTCGGACCGGACCATCGTGGTCTTTTGGAGTGACCACGGCTACCATCTGGGCGAACACGATGGTATCTGGCAGAAACGAACCCTTTTCGAACAAGGTGCCCGGGCTCCCCTAATCATTCGAAATCCTTCGTCCAAGGGTAACGGACAACCCTGCCGCCGAATCGTCGAATTCATTGACATCTATCCCACTCTTACCGAACTGGTTGGCATCCCGACACCTCAAGCAGTGGAGGGTCACTCTCTTGTAGCACTCCTCGACGACCCGCTTACCAGATGGGACAGGTTTGCTATTACCCAGGTTTTACGTCCCGCTGACCACCGGTTGGATACAGCAGTCATGGGTCGAAGTATTCGAACGGAAAGATGGCGGTATTCAGATTGGGCAGAAGGAAAAAAAGGCCTCGAACTGTACGATCATTTTGCCGATCCCATGGAGTTCGAAAACCTCGCCCTCAACCCAACCAGGAAAAACAAGAGCGTAATGAGCAGACTTCGACGCTTACTCAAGCAGAAAGCAAGCGGCAAGGTTCCCCAGACTCCCTTCAATCCGAAAAGACTCTGAGCTGATTATGGACAAGACCCGTTACCATGACCTCGATGCCCTGCGTGCATTTGCCATGCTCCTTGGCATCGTTCTGCATGGCCTGCTCTCCTTTCTGCCAACCCCGATATGGCCGGTTCAGGATATCAATCAATCGGAGGTCTTTTTCATTCCCCTGCTGTTTATTCATGGGTTCAGGATGTCGCTGTTTTTTTTCATAAGCGGATTTTTCACGATGATGATGTGGCAAAAGAGGGGTTCCGTCCGCTTATTGCAGCATAGGACCAAACGAATTGTCTTACCTTTTTTCATTTTCGGAGCCCTTCTCTTTCCCCTTCTCAATAATATGGGGGCTTTTATCAAAAAAACCGAAGGCAACCGCTCAGGAGAAACGGCTCAACAAGGAGGTGATCATAAAGCGGTTAATCTTGAATACAAGGCTCCGAACGACCTCGGTGGGGCTGCCAGTGAAGGCAATGTACAAAAGATCAGCGAATGGCTTCAAAAAGGTGCCGATATTAATGGTAAATATGACAAAGACTTCACACCTCTTCATTGGGCGGCAACCATGAACCAAGTCGATGCCATCCAACTCTTGGCAGACGAGGGAGCAGATCTGAATGCAAGGGATGGATACCAATCAACCCCCTTATTATTAGCTGCTTTTTTCGGTCAGGCGGAGTCGGTGGAATACCTTCTAAAAAGGGGGGCCAACCCTAAACTAAAAAATAAGGACGGTGCCCTGCCCGCACAAGCGATGATGGCCGATCGGACAATAACCGAATGGGTAGCAAGGGATATTTTAGAAATCCCCATGGACTGGGGAAAGGTCAGGGAGGGCAGAAAACAGGTAAGAAAATTACTCACCACTGATCCTTCTTTACTCGATCAGAGGAGCAACTGGTTCGTTCGAAACTATTTTTTGTTCGGCCAAGTCTGCACACACCACCTGTGGTTCCTTTATGACTTGGTTTACCTAACCGTGGGCTTCGTTTTGCTTGCCGGGATAATGAAGTTTGTTCCTGATTTAGGATTTGCAAAGTGGCTAGCCGAGTCTCCGCTACGACTCCTTTGGCTGGTTCCCCTAACTTTTTGGGCTCAGTTTCATATGGGTAGCGGCGAGGATGGCGTCTTTGGTCCGGCAACCACGGTTTTTCTAAAACCCGACTGGATCAAGCTGGGCTATTATGCGATCTTCTTCGGCTACGGGGCACTTTGCTTTCCCTTTGAAGGTTTCCATAAAAAAGTCGGCCGATTATGGCCCCTCTACCTCATCCTTGCGGCAGTTGTTTTCACCCTCGCCCTGCTCATCATCGAAGAAAAAGACGAAGGCTGGAACTATGGATGGATCTCACTTAGCTCAGCCCTTTTCGTATGGCTTATGATTTTGGGTCTAATGGGCCGGTTTCGAACATTATTCTCTCGAGAAAACCCGAAAGTTCGCTTCGTTTCCGATTCCGCCTATTGGCTCTACATCGCTCACCTGCCTGTTATTCAGATCCTTCAATTTTGGGTTTCGGAGTGGCCGGCTCCTAGCCTTGTAAAACTCATCTTAGTCTGTGTGCTCACCACCGCCTTACTCCTTCTTTCCTACCGGTACCTCATCCGGTACACAGCAATCGGAACCTTGCTCAACGGCAAACGATACAAAACCCATGAAGCAACCTAGCCCGTTCAGTAATCAAGCCTACCTTTGGCTTGGCATTTTCCTTGCCGTTCTGATTTGGTCCGCTATCGAACCGAAGGACCGATTGACCTGGGCGCTGGAGGCAGGCCCCGCAATCATCGGACTGGTGGTGATGGCCACGACCCGGCAATCCTTCCCCCTAACGCCCCTGCTCTATTTTTGGATTCTACTCCATTGTATCGTTCTGATGATCGGGGCAAAATACACTTATGCCGAGGTTCCGTTGTTCGATTGGATCAGTGAAATCTTTGGATGGGAACGAAATAACTACGACAAAGTCGGGCATTTCATGCAGGGATTCGTTCCCGCCCTGATTGCAAGGGAAATCCTCCTCCGCAAACAAGTGGTCATCACCAATGGTTGGCGGAATTTTATTGTCCTCTCGATTTGTTTGGCATTCAGCGCCTTTTACGAGTTAATCGAATGGTGGGCCGCTTTGCTGATTGGAGAGGATGCGGATGCCTTTCTAGGCACCCAGGGGTATGTGTGGGACACACAATCTGACATGGGACTTGCTTTGCTCGGGGCAATCGGATGCCTCCTATTTATGAAAAACGCTCACGACAGACAAATCAAGCGATTGCCCTGATAAGTCTTCGAACTTATGCTGTTTCCCATGAAGCATGAGACCGATTGGGAAAGAAGATACCAGGACGACGACACCCCATGGGACCAAGGGGAACCTGCCCCTGGTCTGATCGATTGGTTAAAACATGGGCAACTTGATCCGCAATCTCGCGTGCTGGTGCCCGGGTGCGGACGCGGGCACGACGCCTCGGCTTGGTCAAAGGCGGGGTTCGAAACCACGGGCTTGGATGTCTCCAACCTCGCACTGAACGATGCCCGTCAAGCCTACGAATCTCTCCCGAATCTAGCCTTCTTCCCTGGAGACTTCTTGGAAGATCAACCGCAGGAACCGTATGATCTGGTCTTTGAGCATACCCTTTACTGTGCGATTTCTCCAAACCGGAGAGAGGAGTACAAACAAGCGCTCATGCATTGGCTCCTTCCAGGTGGGTATTTTTTGGCGATTCATTTCCTCTTTTCACTGACTGAAGAAGGTCCCCCCTTTGGAGCGGATCGTGAAGAAATCATTGGACGTTTTGAAGGGAATTTCGAATTGATTGAGGATTGGCAGCCAAGGGTCTTCGAAAGTCGGGAAAAAGAGGAACGGATGTTTTTGTGGCAAAGGAAAAGATAAGCCGTCCTCGCTAAACTCCTCCCAAAAATTGATTGCCTGGTAGCCATTGGGCATTGGAATTTACGAAAAAGGTTTTATTCTGCTTCTTATGTGTTTTAGGAGAGTTTGCTTCCTTTTTTTTCTTGGACTGTGCTTCGGTCCCAAGGTCTGGAGCAACCCGATTTACAAGGACGGTGAAAATCTTTACGCTCAGCATTGTGCAGAGTGTCATGGAGCCAACGGAGAAGGCGTAGAGGAAGAATTTTCAAAACCTCTTGTGGGTGACTGGCCCATTCAAAAGCTCATCCACTATGTTGACAAGACCATGCCCGATTACGACCCGGATCTGGTCAAAGGAAAGGAAGCCGAAGCCATCTCCCACTTCCTTTTCGAGTCCTTTTACCGCAAACCCGAACTCTTCCGTACGGACACCCGGATCCAATTGGCCCGATTAACCAACCGGCAGTTTAGGCAATCGGTCACTGACTTATTTTCCGCTTTTGAAGGATCGCTGGACCTAAGTCAGGCTGAGCATGGACTAAAAGGAAGATACTATAATTCAGAAGGCATGAACAAAAGAAAGGACATGCATGCCGAACGAACCGACCTCACACTCTCACACGACTTCAAAGACCATGCCCCCTACGATGGCATGAACGCGGAGAAGTTTTCCGTGTATTGGGATGGATCCATACTCCCCCGAGAATCGGGCTGGTATGAATTTTTCGTAAAGACACCCAACGGATTTGAGTTCAGAGTCAACCAGAGCGGGCGGACTCCAACCATCGATGAAAAAGTAGGCTCTGGCAAAATGCGTGAATCCAGTGCGAAGATTTTCCTCTTGGGCGGGCGTCCATATCCGGTCGAACTAGAATTCTACAAATTCAACGACCCCAACGCCTCCATCGAATGGAGTTGGATCACCCCAACCGGGGTCAGGGAAATCGTTCCAGCTGAGTTTCTTTTCAATAAGAAAGTCTCCCCCTCTTTTGTAAGTCAGGGCAAGCTTCCGCCCGATGACTCTTCTCATGGGTATGAGCGAGGGATTCACATCGATTCGAACTGGGACGAATCGATCACCTACGCTGCACTTGAAGCCGCCAAGTTCGCGGGAGAAAGGATTGACCGGTTGGCAAAAACCAACGACGAGGATTCCAACCGGGAAAAGAAAATCCAGGAAATCGGCTCCCATTTCGTTCGCCTGGCCTTTCGGGAAGATTTAAGTAAGGACGAACTCGACACCTATGTTCATTCCAAATTTCAAAAGGACCAGCCGATTCATCTTTCCGTCGAAAAGATCGTTCTCTTGGCTCTTAAATCCCCAAGGTTTTTATACCCCGAATGGCAAGCACTTGCGAACAAGGAGGTGGATTCGTATGTCGTTGCTTCTAGGCTTGCCTTGTACATGTGGGATTCGATTCCGGATTACCACCTCCACAAGCAAATTGAAAAGGGCCATTTTGAAAACAAGGGTCAAATCGAAGGCCAGGCGAAGCGCATGCTCCGTGACCCCCGGTCGAAAGCTAAGTTCAACGACTTTCTTCTGCAATGGCTTGATATCAAGGGAAAAGAGCTACCCAGTTTCAACGCCCAAGCCTTTCCCGACTTTTCGCCGGCATTGGCCATGGATCTGAAAAGCTCGCTCCTGCGATCCATCGAGCGAACCGTTTGGAAAGAAAAAGGGCATTGGCAGGATTTTCTGAGACTTTCCACCATTGAGGTCACTGAACCAGTGGCCAAATACTACCAAATCCCCATGACGAACAAACCAAACCCAAGTGGGTATGCCACGGTGAACGCGTCAGACTTTGGCCGATATGGCATCCATACCCATCCTTATGTTTTGGCAAGTCACTCCTATCCCGAGGACAGTTCTCCGATTCATCGGGGTGTCTTCACCAGTCGCAAAATCCTTGGGCGCATGCTCCGCCCTCCCAAAGAAGCAATCTCCTTTAGCAATGCCGACTTCAACCCCGCATGGACGATGCGGGAAAAGGTAACGAATCTGACCAAGCCCGCAAACTGCATGAGTTGCCACGATCTCATCAACTCGACCGGGTTTGTATTGGAAGGTTTTGACGCCACCGGACGGGTGAGGACCAACATCGCGGACAAGCCCATCGACCTTCAAGTGAATTATCTCGATGAAAATGGGAATGAAAGGGAACTCACCGGACCACAGGACCTACTTTCTTATGCTCTGGGGTCCCACAGGTCTGCAAAATCTTTTGTGGAAGATTTGTTCAAGCACCTTGCCAAACAATCCTACGACAGCTATTCTAATTTAGAAATCAACGAATTGTCGGACATGCTTTTGGAAAGAAAATTAACCCTACCGGAACTTTATTTAAAGGTCAGCCTGCGGGCGGCGACCGAGGGGTTTGCTTATCGCCGTTGATGGATAACCGAAATGAACTCGCACTCCATAAATCGGCGCTCCGCACTTAAGAAAATTGGCCTTTCCTCTCTTTCTCTCCCAATCCTTGGCCAATCGGATTCTTTGCTCGCGGCAAACCAACCAAAGAAAACTGCCAAGCAGCGCCTTGTAGTAATGTTTAGCCCGAATGGCACCATCCCCGAGCACTTTTGGCCAGATAACCTTAGCGAGGACTTTGAACACAAAACAATCCTCAAGCCCCTGGAGCCCTTTCATGATAAAATGCTTATCCTCAAGAATCTCCACAATAAAGTGCGCGGGGATGGGGATAACCATATGCGGGGAATGAGCTGTCTGCTCACAGGCACAGAATTGTTTCCTGGGAATGTCATGGGAGGGGGAAATACGCCGGCTGGATGGCCCAAGGGCAATTCCATAGACCGGGAAATTTGTAAACACTTGCAAGCCGACGAATCCACCCGAACCCGCTTTGGGGCCTTACATTTTGGGGTTGGCGTAAAAGACACGGCTGACCCTTGGACTCGCATGTCCTATGATGGCCCGAATCAACCTGTTACCCCCCTTTCCGATCCCTACGAGGCGTATCGGAAGCTTTATGGGAATGTCCGAGAAAAAAAGCAGGTTCGCTCCATTCTGGACGACTTGCGCGCAGACCTTCGAAAAGTAGAGAACCAGTTACCGGCATCCGATCGCAAGCTTTTGATCGAGCATGCCCAGTTGGTCAACCGGATGGACAAGGAGTACGCCGGAGGAAGTTCGCTGGATAATCTTGTGGCCACCCCACCGGAACTGCCCGAAGGCATGCGCAACCAAAACGACAACCTGCCACAGTTGGGGCGCATGCAAATTGACATGCTGGTCAATTCCTTTGCCAACGACTTTGCCCGCGTAGCTACTTTGCAGTACACCAAATCTGTTGGTCAGGCAAAGATGAATTGGTTGGATATCGACGACGCTCATCACACCCTTTCCCACGAGCCCGACAAGAACCTCGACGCGTACGAAAAGCTTGTTCGGATTAACACTTGGTTTGCCGAGGAATTGGCTTACCTTCTCCAAAAATTGGAATCCACACCCGAACCCGGGCAGAAAGGATCAATGCTCGACCATACCTTGGTCATTTGGACAAACGAATTGGGTAAAGGCAACAGTCACACCCTTGATCACATACCATTTGTGCTGGCTGGCAACGGTTTTGGCTTCCGTATGGGGCGGGCCATGAATTGTGAAAATAGCCCCCACAACCGCTTCCTTTTAAGCTTGGCTCACGCGGTGGGACACCCGATCGAGACCTTCGGCAACCCAAACCTTTGCAAGGGTGGCCCGCTTGATCTCGTCTAATAGCATGAGAATGATCCAGAGAACCTCCCTTTTTTGCACCCTATTAGGAGTGCTCGTACTGCTTGCCAACGCCAAGCAAGAGTCAAAGGGATGGATTAATCTTTACGAAGCTAATTCCACCAAGGGTTGGACTCCCCGGGCCAAAGTCGAGTCCTTTGAATCCGTAGATGGCGAACTTCACCTTTTTTCCAAAGTCAATGTTTGGGTACTCAGCGATTTACAAATGAAGGATTTCGTGGTCGAAGGTGAAGTAAAAATCCCGCTCGATTACAAAGGCTTCAACTCCGGACTCGGATTTAGATTAGCTGGGGATCAAGGTAAACCCAAAGGCTACCAATGTGAAATCGACCAAATAAAACCCGCGGCGATTTATGGAATTGGATTGGGTGGTTGGATCTATCCCAATAAACAAACCGCAGGTGAATATGCCCAAAGAGTTCAAGGACTGTTCGATCCCAACTCATGGAATCACTTTCGGGTTCGCTGCCTCGGTCCGAATGCAAAGACTTTTCTGAACGGCAAGATCGTTGCCGAAGCCAATGATTTGGTGGAAGCCAAAGGGAGTTTTGGAATCCAACATCATGGCAAGGGCGGGCTAGTTCGCTTTCGGAACCTCCGGGCTCGGCCCCTCTAAAGCCGGTGATTTCACTCTGCTTGACCTTGGTTAGGATTTGCGAAAGGATGAGCTTATGAATCCAAAAACAAACCGTCTTACTCTCATCACAAAGTTTATGTTCCTAGCCATGGTGTTTATCCTATTCGGTTGCGGAAGCGACTCGAATGAATCCGACGATGCCAGTGCTGAGGAAGCGTTTTATCCTATTGATTTTTGTATCGTATCCGGAAATGACTTTAACGAAGTAGGCTCAAGCATGATCCCCTACACGCATGTCCATGAAGGCACCACCATCAAGTTTTGCTGCAAGCCCTGCCTTCCTAAATTTCAAAAGAATCCGGAAAAGTATTTGGTTATCCTGCAGGAAGAAATGGATGTCCTAGAAGCGGCTCAACCCGCTGGCTGAGCACGCTTGGCTCATCCTTACCTTTCCGAAATCGATTGCCACCAGTTTTTCTTCGGTGGGTTTCGAATGACCTTTTGCATACCTTCCGACAACCCACTCTCTGGTAGCCAAACTTCGACACCATCCTTGTCCTGACGATACCACTCCTGCCCCACCTTCCGCATCGTACTTTCTTGCAGTTTCTCATCAGAAATTGAAATGGCCCATTCCATGGCTGCCGCTCCATCCTTGCGTGAAACGGTGGATGCATAGACCGAAAGAGCCGAATCAAGCTCTGGCCCGGATTCACGGTTGTTCAACCATTCCCCTGCGGCCAGCGGATCCTCTTTGGCCCAATTGCCCACAACGCTCTTGATTCCCATTTCCTGGCTCTTTCCAGCAGGCAGATCAGCGAAATAATCGATGGCCGCCTCCGGATCGGTTTCGCTCCATCGCCTTCCCAAGTCATCCATGGCCTTGACTGCATACCCCTCCTCCGCATGAGATTCCAACCAGCGAGCCATTTTTTCCGGATTATCCCGGGAATGTCTTTTGCTTAAACTGGAAAATGCGGACTCTTTGTATTTGTTTTCCGTCAGAGATTCCGCCCAATTCGTGGCCGTGGCAAAACCTTGCTTGTTAATTTCCTGGGTCAGAATACCCACAAGCTTTTCCACCTCCTTACCCCCCTCCAAAGAGAAAACATAGTCCGAAGCTCCCTGAAGATCCCGGCTTGCCCAACCCCTTACCAAACCAAAGTTGTAGATTTTATCCAAACCGGCATTTTCGGGGTTTCCGACCCATTCCTTGGCCTGCAAAGGATCCTGACTCGCCCAGCCTTCCAAAACGCCGGCAGTGGCAAACCCGGCACCCATACCCGAAGCTCTTTGCTTGCAGTATTCGATGGCTCCAATCGGATTGAACTGCCCCCAGGCGTAGAGCAACATTCGGTACTCCTGCATATGCTCGAATCCGAAAGGCATCGTTTCAAATGTTTCCAAAACCTCATCGAGATTATTTTCGTTTAGATTGGCCAAAGCCTTGGCAAATGATGCATAGCGAACGATCGGGCTCGATTCGGCCTGGGCTCGATAAAGTAAGTCAGCGAGGCTCTCCCCCTTCTCAGTAATTCTCTTCGCTTCCTCCAGCTCAACTGATTGGGTCGGGCTTTGCAAAGATGGATCAATGGGGTCGATCGTCCGTGCGAAATCTCCAGGTCGATCTGTAATTTCTGCAGTCCGAGTCGATTCGACCTCCCGGCCCTCTTCCTTTAATCCAAAGTAATAGCCCCCAAGGAAAAGGCCGCCGCCCACCAGAAAAAGCATGGGTAAACCAAAAGACTGCTGCTTCATTCTGCGTCCTTCCCCTTTTCCTTGATCTTGGAAATCTTTCCGTACAAATGCCCTCCGACATTCCCATGGGCCCAAGTCCCCGCGTACTTGTTCCCGTCAATCACGACATGGGCACTGAAGGTACCAAGACCCGGTATGTTTAAATTTTGCATTGTGATCACAGGAGTTTCTCCTACCCATTTTACAGGCAAAGGCATAGGTAGGGTTACATCTTTTTTTCCATATTTGATTCGAGCTGTGAAAATCCACAGGTCTTGGCCTCCAAATTTTTGCACACTATGAATCTCATAGGTTTCCTCGGTCGGAGGGCGGCTTGAATCATCCACGGTAAAGAAACCCGTAAAACGAACCTTGGTCATGGAATTCGAAAACTTCTCGAAGCGTTCCGAAAAACCAACTGATTGGTTCGATGAATGGACAATACAGACAGGAGAAAAAGAAGCCAAGCCAAGGAGCAGGACAAGCAAAACAGGTTTCATTTATAAAATGAACTTCCAAGTCACACTGTTTGCAAACCTGAAAATCGAAACTTACCACGAAAGCAAGATAAGCAAGGCCCAGGTTTTCTTTGCTTTCACTTGACTTGCCCAGGTTATGAAGGCAACCGACAATCGCCTATTAATAAAGGGGATATTTCGGTCTTTACCCGAAGGCATAAGAAAAGGACGATGAAGGACATCTATAATTTCATGAAAACACCTGTCCTTCAAAAACTGCTTACTCTCCTTGCCCTGCTGTCTCTACCTCTGAGCCATGCCATGGGTGAATTCGATACCAAAGCCACTCCCATTGAAAGCATCTCCGTAAAAGATGGTTTCGAAGTCGAATTACTCTTCACCGTTCCCAAGGAAAAACTGGGGTCTTGGGTGAACCTTTGTTTGGACGGTAAAAACCGCATCATTGCCAGCGATCAATTTGGAGGACTTTATCGTTTTAAGGCACCCCCTAAAGGGGAAACTCTCAAGGAAAGTGCGATTGAGAAAATTCCGGCCAATATCCGTGCCGCCAATGGCCTTCTCTGGGCATTTGACAGCCTTTATGTTGCGGTCAACGATTACGAAAAAAAGATGGAGAGCGGAGTTTACAGGCTCACGGACTCCAACGGAGACGACCAACTGGATAGGGTTGAAAAACTGCGGGGCATGCAGGCACGCGGTGATCATGGTGTACATGCCCTAATACTCAGCCCGGACGAAAAATCGATTTACCTGATCACAGGGAACAATACCACTCCAGTCGAGGTAAACCGCTCCCGGGTACCCATGGATTGGGGAGAAGATCACCTCCTTCCAAGGATGCCTGATGGACGAGGACATAATCGTGATCGCCTGGCTCCTGCCGGTATCATTTACAAAATGTCTCCGGATGGAAAGGATTGGGAGATTGTGTCATCCGGATACCGAAACATTTTCGACGGTGGCTTTAACGCAGATGGTGAGCTCTTTACCTACGATGCAGACATGGAATATGATTTCAACACGCCCTGGTATCGCCCAACTCGCATCTGTCACGTCACCAGTGGATCGATGTACGGTTGGCGAAATGGAACCGGTAAACGACCCGAATTTTATCCGGATACATTACCTCCCGTAGTCAACATTGGTCCCGGCTCCCCTACTGGGGTCACTTTCGGATACGGTGCAAAGTTTCCACCCAAGTATCAAAAAGCGATGTTCATTTTGGATTGGAGTTGGGGAAAAATCTACGCCATTCACATGAGTCCTGATGGAAGCACTTATTCCGGGGAAAAAGAGACTTTCATCACCGGTAGTCCACTGCCGGTAACAGACGCAATTATCCATCCAGGGGATGGTGCCATGTACTTTGCTATTGGCGGAAGAAAAGTTCAATCAGGACTCTACCGGGTCAGTTATATCGGTGAAGGAAAAACCGACTCCATGTCTACGAAACCTCGCTTGAATGAACTTGCGGGTTTGCGTCACCAATTGGAAAATTTACATGTCGGCGAGAACCCTAACGCCCTGGAGTTGGCCTGGCCGCATACCGACCATCAAGACCGTTTTCTCCGATGGGCGGCCCTCATGGCCATCCAGCGCCTGCCAGTTGAACAATGGGCTTCGAAGGCTCTCCAAGAAAAGGATCCCGGCAAACGCGTAAATGCGTTACTTGCCCTAACCAAGGCTGCTGGAATTGACCCTTTTCACCGTCAACATACGGACCCCCCGATCAACCAGAAAATGGGCAAAAGAATCCTTCAATCCCTTGTGCAAATCAAATGGAGTAAACTGAGCTTCAACGAGCGGCTCACTCTGGTGCGAACCTACCAAGTTGCGATGGTTCGCTTTGGCAAACCATCCGAGCAAATAGCTAAAAAAATTATCGCTCAACTGGATTCTCAATTTCCTGCCGAGAGTTTTGAAATGAATTGGTTACTTTGTGAAACTCTTGCCTTTCTCGACGCACCCACCGCAGCCCCAAAAGGAATAGCCCTTCTCATGGAGGCGGCCACACAGGAGGAGCAAATGGAATACGCCCGATCCCTTCGTAACCTGAAAAGCGGATGGACTCATGAACTACGTACCCAATACTTCAACTGGTTTTTGAAGGCGGCTAATTACCGAGGGGGAGCAAGTTTCACAAAGTTTATCGAGTTTATTCGGAAAGACGCAGTTGCCAGCTTGAGCGCCAAAGAGCAAAAAGAACTTGCCGAACTCCTCAAGAAGAAGGCGGTGGTAAAAACTCCTGCAGAAGTGATGGCAGAGGCGATGGCCGGGAGAACATTCGTTAAAAACTGGGAAATGGAGGAATTGAGCAAATCGGCATCCAGCGGGCTGAAAGGCAGAAACTTTCAGGTTGGTCGAAAAATGTTTGCCGCAGGGGGCTGTTACGCGTGTCACCGTTTTGGAAACCAAGGTGGCATGAACGGCCCCGACCTAACCGGTTCAGGCGGACGCTATTCACCTCATGACCTCCTCGAACAAATCATGTACCCAAGTAAGGAAATCAACGAACAATTCGTGCCCACTTTCGTAACCTTGAAAAATGGGGAAGCTCTATCCGGAGTCGTAGTGAACCTAAATGGTGATCGGGTCACCTTGAACACCGACCTTTACGACCCGAACCAACGAACCAGCGTTCTGCGAAAGGAAATCCAAAGCATGGGACCGTCTCCTGTCTCACCGATGCCTCCCGACCTGCTTACTATGATGGAAAAAGAGGAAATCATGGATCTGTTGGCCTACATTCTTAGCGGAGGAGATAAGCAACACCGATTTTTCGCCAACTAACCCTCAATGGATCTTGGCTCTTCCCCAAATTCTTTTTTGATTACCGTAACGGCTTTTTGGCTTAGCCAAACTTTTGCGTTTTCGAAGAAGGACCGTTTCCAAGTCACTCCCGTCCCATCGGAGGTGCGAAGTTATTTGGGTTTGTCGGACTTTTATCAAAAACGGTTAGCCGTCGGAGATTTTTCGGTTTTAGGATCCAAAAAAGTTTCGGACTACGCGTTGAAAGAAGCCGGTTTCCTGATTTATCAAATGGTCGGAGGCAAAGACGAATTGCTCACCGCCCTTAATCAACACAAGACTAGATTTGTGGTGATGGCTCGGAATGAGTTCACCACGGATATTCCTGAGCATTCTGATTTGCAACCATCCCTTTATTGGGATCGCCGAGCCCGCGGACTCGGTGCCACCCCATCCCGCCCCGCGGTCTCCTGCGGCGAGGAAAACCTTCTGTGCACTGCTGGAGATCCATATAACACTGAAAATATTCTGATTCATGAATTCGCCCATGCTCTTCATGAAATGGCGATCAAGCCCACTTTTCCGGCTTTTCAAAATGAACTGGATGAGTGCTTCCGCCTAGCCATTGAGGAAAAACTCTGGGAAGGAACCTATGCCTCCACAAATTCATCAGAATACTGGGCGGAATGTGTACAATCATGGTTCAACACCAACCGGGAAAACGACAATGACCATGGAAACATTAACACCCGAAAGGAATTGGTGGCAAGCGATCCTAGGATTGCTCGACTGATCGCTCGTCATCTGGGCAAGAACGATTGGCGTTATCAAAAGCCTGACCAGCGAAAAGCTACGCTCGATCATTTACGGGGTTTTGACCCTTCGAAGGAAAAAGCCTTCGAGTGGCCCGATTACCTCGTTCAGTGGAAAACGGATTTCGAGCAAGGGAAGGTGAACCTCGCACCGTCCGGATCCACCAAAATCAAACTGATGACTCCAAGCGAAGAAAAGGTCCGGAAATCGATCGCTTCTCGAAAGAGATGTGCACTTTACTTTCACAACTTAAGTGAAAAAACCATCCTCCTTGAATGGATCGACTTTGAGGGTAAACCCCGTCAAAGCAAAATCCTTCGACACCGAGATCATACCACAATCAACTCTTTTGTCGGACATGTTTGGGAAATAAGGGATTCAGGAAAAAACAAAACTTTTGGTAGAATACTCTTACCCAAAAGCAAAACCGCACACCTCACTTTCAAAACTCAGTAGACCGCACAGTGGAATGCATTGCCTCTCCCTTTGTTCATATTTGAATCTGCGAAGAAACTTAATATTGTTAACAATCCTCATTGACCTCGGAGTAAGAGTTTAGCACCATAATACATTGTGCAATATGGACTTAAAAACAATGACCGGGAAAGTATTTGCGATGCTTTGCGCAAAGATCTGCTGACCGGAAAGTTTGCTTTCGAACAACCTATTCGAGAACAAAAGCTTGCCGAACGCTTTGGCACCAGCCGAGGGCCGGTGCGCGATGCCCTGCTGCGCCTCACGCAGGAAGGGGTCTTGGTTTACGAACCCAACAAAGGAGTTCGCGTAAGCTCTCCCCTTTCCGATGCGGAGAGAGATGTTGTGGTTGCCATGCGCCTACGCTTGGAAAAGTTCTGTGTCGAAGAATTTATTCGGGATGCCAAGGAGCATCATTTTCTCCAACTTTCCTTTTTGCTTGAGCGGCTCCATCTAGCATGTGAACGAGCCTCTTTGCCCGAAGTCGCCGAGTGCGACTTGGCTCTTCATCGCTACTGGGTCGCTCAAGCATCTCCTCATTTGGAATCCTTGTGGTTAGGGTTAAGTGTTAGGATGATTATGAAATATTCCAGACTTTCTAATTACCAGCAGGTTATTGAAGAGCACAATAAGATCATTCATGCCGTGATAGAAAGGGACTTGGAAAAGGCTCTTTTCTACCTCGAAGAAAATGTAATATGACGAATGAAGAAGCTACTTTTTTCATTCATTTCGCTTAGCTTCTTTTGCCTATTCGCACAGGCAAATCAAAAAGAGGGGGAACGACTTTTTTCCCTCAAGATTCGAAGTTTATTGGAAGCAAAATGCTTTGCATGCCACAGCCAAAAAGCAGGTAAAACCAAGGGTGACCTGGACCTTTCCAGCCTTGAAAATATTTTGTTTGGTGGAGAAACCAGTGACCGGATTCTCGTTCCTGGCCAGCCTCACAAAAGCCTCCTTATGACGGCGATCGAGTGGAAGGATGAGGACTACGAAATGCCACCCAAAGAAAACGATCGCTTGACCGATGAACAAATCAGGTGGGTGCGAAAATGGATTGAATTGGGAGCTCCATGGCCGGAAAAATCCGTAAGAGAACGCTATTTAAAAGAAGAGCGGGCCAAACCCGTCACCGAAGATGGCATTTTGGCCATGACCAGTGGCGGCTTATCCGACGATTGGACATACAGACGATACAAACCCGAAGACATTTGGGCCTTCCAAACTCTCCAACGACCCAAAGCCCCGATCCCCGGACTCAACCCCGTCGATTCCTTTGTTCACGAAAAGCTCAACCTAGAAAAGATCAGACCTGCCCCTCCTGCACATTTCCGCGACTTGGTCAAACGAGCTTACCTTGATCTTCACGGGCTCCCTCCGACTCCCTATGAAATCTACCAGTTTCGCCTGGCCTGGGACATAGATGCCCAAAAAGCGTGGACTGACTTGATTAACAAGTTACTGGACAGTCCACACTACGGCGAACGATCCGCTCAGCATTGGCTCGATGTCGCCCGCTATGCCGACACAGCCGGACTTTCCAATGACTACGAGCGCTCCAACATGTGGAGATACCGTGACTATGTGGTTCGCTCCTTCAACGAAGACAAACCCTACGACCAGTTCATTATCGAACAAATTGCAGGGGATGAACTTTGGGAAAAACAACCTCTTGCTGAAAAGGACTCCCAACTTCTTGTAGCCACCTCTTTTCTTCGGGTGGGGCCTTGGGATCCAGCGATGGTTCTCAAACCGCAAGCCAGGCAGTTGTACCTTGATGATGTGGTGAACTCCGTTGGCCAGACTTTCCTGAGCACCACCATGCGATGCTTCAAGTGCCACGACCACAAGTTTGATCCCCTACCCACTCGGGATTATTACCGCTTTTATGCAGCCTTTTCAGGAACTCAACTTGCGGAAAGACCAGCTCCCTTCAACAAAGAAGAAAGTCTGCTTGGTCTCAACAGCGGGAAAAACGACACCCAACGCATGCTCGATTTCGCCAAGGAAAAACACCACAAACTTTCGGAAAAGCAGGAGAATGCAGCCAAGGCTTGGTACGAAGCACATGGCAAAGAATACCTCAACGAAGACAAACGCAGAGCTATTCCCGACGAGGAGAAGCCTCCCCGCTATGTCGGGCTGACTCCTCTAGAACAGGGCAGACTCAAGGTGCGGCGGCAGGATGAATGGATCTGGACCCGTCGGCTCGAACGCTACGAACCCCTGGCTCAATCCGTCTACAATGGACCCGTACCCAAATCCCTGAATGCCAAAAAAATGCGCATGCCCGAAAACATCCCGGATATCCCCATTCCCCATACAAGCATCTTGATGGGGGGTGCATTGGAAGCCCCGGGAGACACCGTGCGGCCCGGTGTCCTGAGTGCCCTCGGACTGGCAACCTCCAATGATCCTGCTGAACCGTATCTAATCACCAACGAAAGCTCCGGAAGGCGCCTGGCCCTGGCCAAGTGGATCGCCCACCCCAAGAATCCACTAACCGCCCGATCCATCGTTAACCGAGTCTGGCAAAGACATTTTGGTAAACCTCTTGCCGGTAATCCGAATAATTTCGGGGTCAAGGGGAAGAAACCAACCCATCCCAAACTCCTTGATTGGTTGGCCGCAGACTTCATTGAAAACGGATGGAAATTCAAGCGTCTGCATAAACAGATCATGCTCTCTGAAACTTATCGGCAAGCAACGGAACATCCACAGATCGAAAAGCTCCGCAACCTAGACCCTGACAACCATTTGCTTGCTTACCGCCTGCCCCGCCGTTTGACGGCTGAAGAACTGCGCGACGGCATGCTTGTGAGTACCGGCGAACTGAACCGTCATGTGGGTGGTTTGCCGGTGATGCCGGAGATCAACATGGAAGTGGCCCTACAACCCCGGATGATTCAGTTCTCGCTTGCACCTGCTTACCAACCTTCGGTTTTCCCCAAACAAAGAAACCGTCGAACCCTATACGCCTACCGCGTGCGCGGTCAACCGGATCCGTTTCTCGAGCTCTTCAACCAACCCAATCCCAACGACTCCTGCGAAGAACGCGTAGCCGAATCCGTCACTCCACAGGCTTTCTCGCTTCTCAATAGCAACCTCATGAACGACCGGGCAACCGCTTTGGCGTTGCGTTCGGAAAAGGAATTCAAAGACCTTCGCATGCAAGTCAAGCGGGTCCTTCAACTGGCTTTTGGCAGAGTTCCGGAGAAGGACGAGTGGGACCGGCTTGAAAATTATGTCGAGAAAATGAGAAAGTATCACCTCAAGCATGAACCTGAAAAGACGAGCTATCCGACCTCCATCACCCGTTCGCTCGTTGAGGAAGCTACGGGACAGCCTTTCGAGTACGAGGAAATTCTCCCCGCTTTCGAACATTACCAAGCCGATAAAAAACCCCACGAGGTAAGCCCGCAAACCAGAGCGCTTGCAGACCTTTGTCTAGTTCTCTTCAATGCCAACGAATTTATGTACGTCTACTGATATGAAAATCCCCCTTTATGTTCCCGAACTTAATCGCCGCGATTTCCTCTATGGACTGACCTCTTCTCTTGGTGCTTTGGCCATGACCGATTTGATGGCGAAGGATTCTTCATCTTCGACCGGCGCAAAAAAACCGATGCACGAACCCAAGGCAAAAAATGTCATCATGCTCTTCATGGAAGGCGGACCCAGTCAGGTCGACACTTTCGACCCAAAGCCAAAACTAAACGCCCTTCACAAAAGCGAAAGTAAGCGAACCGGCACTTTGGAGCAGGGTTATAAGTTTTTCGTTGGCAGTCCCTATGGCTCCCGAAAGGTCGGTCAATCCGGCCTCGACATGAGTGACCAGTGGGTGCACCTGCCCGAAGTTGCCGATGAACTCTGCAACTACCGGGGGTGCTTCGCCGAATCCCTTAATCACCCAGAGGCTCTCTTTCATATGAATACGGGAAGCCGGCTTGGGGGAGATCCATCTCTTGGTGCCTGGGCCAACTATGGTTTGGGTTCCGTGAATCAAAACCTCCCCGGTTATGTGGTAATGACCGAGCTTGCCCTTCCCCAAGGTGGTTCGCGTAACTGGTCCAACGGGTTCCTCCCCGGGCAATACCAAGGAACCCGCTTGCGTCCGACCGGTTCTCCGATCCTCGACTTGAACGCTCCTTCCCACAAGACCCGCCGCCATCAAAGAGAAGCTCTCGACGAATTAGCCTTTCTGAACAAAGGTCACATGAGGAAACATCCTCAGCATAGAGAACTGGAATCACGGATGCAAAACTATGAGCTCGCTTTTCGTATGCAAATGGAAGTCCCGGGTGTGATTGATCTGGATGCGGAAAGTGAAAAAACCAAAGAGGCTTACGGTCTCAACCAACAGGAAACCGCGGGATTCGGGAAACAATGCCTGATGGCTCGAAGACTGGTGGAGAAAGGCGTTCGCTTCGTTCAGATTTTCTCGGGCGGTTGGGATAGTCATGACTATCTCGAACGTGCACATGCCGCCCGTATCAAGAGCGTCGATCAACCTATGACCGCCTTGATCAAGGATTTGAAAAATCGGGGTATGCTTAAGGATACCTTGGTGCTTTGGCTGGGGGAATTCGGTAGAACGCCCGACAACAACCGTCGAGGAGGAGTTTATGCCATCGGACGCGGACACAACAACCAAGCCATGACGATCCTCATGGCGGGTGGAGGCGTCAAACCCGGCAGTATTGTAGGAGCTACCGACGAATTGGGGTCGGGGGCGGTTGAAGTCGCTCACCCAATCCGCGACCTTCATGTCACCCTACTCCACTTGCTCGGTTTGGACGACAATAAGCTCACTTTCTTTCACGGCGGACGCTACAAGCAGCTCAGTCAGTTCGGAGGACAGATCATTCCCCAACTGATCGCTTGATTTTTTTCATTCGCCCGACAATCCTCGGGAAAACATCCAACTATGAAACTTATCCTTCCTTCATCCATCGTCCTGTTCTTGTCCACCTGCCTATTCGCCGACCGCAAGCCCAACATCCTTTACATCATGTCGGACGATCACGCCGCCCATGGCATTTCCGCTTACGGTGGCCGACTTGCCAAGATCGCACCGACCCCCAACCTTGATCGCCTTGCCAAAGAAGGCGCTCTTTTCAAAAACGCCTTCTGCACAAACTCCATCTGCTCGCCCTCCCGAGCCTGCGTCCTGACCGGACAATACAACCATGTCAATGGAGCCGTCGATTTGGGAGGCCGGGTTGAACCCGGCAAGCAAATGCTTGCCATCGAAATGGGAAAAGCAGGATACGAAACGGCCATGATCGGAAAGTGGCACCTCAAAGTCGAGCCCAAGGACTTTAATTATTACTGCGTTCTGCCAGGACAGGGAAAGTACCATGGACCCTCCTTCCGTATTCGCGGTGACAAGCCTTGGGGCAAAAACTTGATCGATTTCCCCGAGAAGCATTCCACCGACGCCATCACCGATCTTACGCTCGAATGGCTCAAGGACCGCAAAAAAGAAAAGCCCTTCTTTTTAATGCACCACTACAAGGCTCCGCACGACTATTTTGAAAACGCCGAGCGCTACGAATCCTTCCTTGCCAACATGGATGTTCCGGAACCGGAAACGCTTTGGAAAAGACATCCAAAGTTCGGATCCATGGCAACCCGTGGAAACCAGGACGAATTGATTTCCCACATCGGCACATCAATCGGAAACCGTAACCCCCGCCGTTCATATCTTCGCGACTTGCCAGGACGATTCCCCAATGAATTTCCCGAGAATTACGATCCCGCCGACTACACCGATGAACAGAACACCCGCTTTGCCTACAACGCGTACCTCAAAAAGTTCCTCCGTTGCGTTAAAGGCATCGACGACAACCTCGGTCGCCTTTTCAAACACCTCGAAGAAACCGGTCAGATGGACAACACCGTCATCATGTACACCGGCGACCAAGGCTTCATGCTGGGCGAACACGACTACCAGGACAAGCGCTGGATGTACGAGGAATCCATGCGCATGCCTTTCCTTGTCCGATACCCAAGAACGATTAAGGCTGGTCAGCGTTTTGATACCATCGTCGAAAATGTTGACTACGCTCCCACTATGCTTGACTTTGCGAATGCCCACATTCCCAAGACCGTTCAGGGGCGGTCTTTTAAAACACTTCTTGAAACCGGCGAAGAAGCAAGCGACTGGAAGAAAGCGGCCTATTACCGATATTGGATGCACATGGCCCACCATGACAACCCCGCCCACTTGGGTATGAGAACCAAGCGCTACAAGTTGATCTATTTTTACGGATGCAATTATCAGGGAGGGTACCAAACCCCAGCGGGTTGGGAGTTATACGACA
>OZSS01000372.1_pt1 | contig 21240 bp, 20 predicted proteins | sample 1779911 | NCBI WGS metagenome assembly OZSS01 (sample SAMEA2603589, study PRJEB24840) | metagenome | biome: Water; feature: Photic zone; material: Seawater sample | place: Mediterranean Sea | collected 2013-11-12 | depth 10 m | reverse complement strand
GCCCAAGGCAACATAGTATCCGCCGTCCCCGTCTGGGCAGATTGCGTTGGTCTCGTGGTAATTGCCGCTGATTCCAAATGCGGTGGAGAGGTTGTTGTAACGGTCGGCCATCCCGTCTCCGTCGGTATCGATGATTTCCGTAAGCTCGGCCATTTGGCTTACCACCAAGCGTCCAGGACTCACCCATTGCATACCCATGGGGTTGTGCAGGCCGGTGGCGAAAACCTTCCAATGGGTTGACGCGGGGTCTTTGCCGGGTTGGGTGACTACGATGTCTCCCCGTCTCAGGCAGGCATAAAGATTTCCCTTTCCGTCGAAGGCAAGACCGCCAATCTCGGGAGGCATGTCATCGGGAAAGGAGAGGTTCTCAACGAGGTAACTGGAGGTAGAGGCGAAAGCCGGTGAGAGCAAGGAAAGGAAGAGGGGAAAGAGGAGCTTCATTGTTGGCTTGGGTCGTTAGCGGAGGGACTTAATGAAAAGAATCAGGGAATCATATTCAGCGGACTGAAGTTTGTAGGGCGGCATCATGCCGGTCAGGTAACCTTTGACCGTTTTGGCCATCGGGTTTTCAATGGATTCGCGGAGGTACGCTTCGTCGATCGTAATGGGTTGGGCTTGGGCAAATTCTTGTTTGGAGCCGAAAGATCCTTTTAGAGTGGGGCCGTGGTTTTTTCCACCATCCATTGAATGACAGGCAATGCAACCGAGAGAGGTGTAGAGTTGTTCGCCAATTTCCTTGGTTGGCTTTCTAATCACCCTCTTCTTTTCCTCGGAGGAAAATCGTTCTCCGGCATTCGGTCGGAGGTGGAGGGTGAGCTTTCCGGGTTTTTGCTGGATGACTTCGATTGGCGTGTTCGGAGATTTGAATGCTAGGGATTCCATATCCCCGGAGGAAAATTCGATTTTCAGGATTTGGGTAGCCGGGCCCGGTTGAATCTTCACAGAGATCTGCTTTGATCCGATCCGGTAATCGTAGACAGGTATAAGATCTGAGTCCAAGGAGTAGCCCTGGTATTGCGGGGCACCCTGAGCGGAGAGGGACTTCCCGTCGATCGAGAGCGGATGTTCGCCCAAGGCTTTGTAGAAAACGAAACCGTAGAGTCTGGGTACATAACCGAATCCTCGTCTTCTCCCACTTTGCTGATCCCCCCAATAATTCTTCATGTCCAAAAACCCATCCGTCCATGCATAAAGCAGGCGGCACTCCGTGGTGTCCCAAACATAAGATAAGGTCTTTCCCAGATTCACCGCAAGGGCAGCGGGTACGCCATCGATCGGTTCGTAATAGTTGGAGGACTCCTTTCCGCTGCCAGGACTGTACTTGGGTGATTGGAGACCGTTAGTGTGGTTCCTCAGAACTTGACTTGCGGAGAGGCTCAGGGTGGGTACGAATGTCCGTAGAACCAAGGGGCGGTCGACGCTGCCCAAGGGTTTCAGGTCGAAGGTCAAATATCCTTGTTCCGCATAAGGTTGAGCAAGGGTGGGCAGTCCCGCAAGCAAGACTAGGGCAGTGGAGGAAAGGAGCCAAGATGGGAGGGTTTCAAAATTTTGCATATGGCAATTCGTAAAAAAAATGCTCGGGCGGTGAACCCAGCGACAGGATTTAAGTGACAGGTGTAAAGCTTGTGGTGTCCACTCTGGGTCGTCAACGAAAAGCTAATCCGAGTAGCAAAAAAAATGAGCCAAGCTCACATCCTTCTTCCTCTTGGAATCGGTTTAGGTTTCAATGCAATCTTCTGCATCGCATCGTTTGACGGATTCTGCTAAACATTAGAAAAAATGAGACTTAAACAGGGGCAGGTGTGGAAGAATGGGGACCGATTCTATCGAATTACTGAATGGTCGAGAGCGTCGATCAAATTCAAGGTAAGCCAGCCACCGGGCTACACTGAAGGTTCGGTGACGGAGGTGACCAAAAAAGAGTTTTGTCGACTGATCAAGGGGGCGGCCCTTTGCGAGGACAAAAGGTGATTTTCCCTTTTTTGTCTCGACCCTTTTGGTTTCGGTTTTAGTAGAGTGGAAGGATGTCCGTTACCATTGGCACACCATTTACTTCAAGATCGACAAAAGTTTTACTCTGCGGTTCGGGCGAGTTGGGCAAGGAAGTTGTCATCGAACTTCAGCGTTATGGGGTGGAGGTCATTGCAGTCGATGCCTATGCGAATGCTCCTGCGATGCAAGTTGCGGACCGAGCTCGTGTCGCCTCGATGCTGGATGGGGAAGCACTGCGTGCCATTATTCTGGAAGAAGAACCTGACTTGGTGGTTCCGGAAGTGGAGGCCATTTCGACAGATGTTTTAGCGGAGCTTGAGCAAGCGGGCAGGATGGTTGTCATTCCGACTGCCCGGGCCACCCAGTTGACCATGAATCGTGAAGGCATACGCAGGCTCGCCGCGGAGGAACTTGGTTTGAAAACTTCACCCTTTCGCTTTGCCTCGCATCGAGACGAATTCGACCAGGCGGTGAGGGCTATAGGGATGCCTTGCGTGGTCAAACCGATTATGAGTTCATCAGGCAAGGGGCAAAGTACGATAAGGTCGCTGGAACAAGTCGAGCAAGCGTGGGAATACGCTCAACAGGGCGGGCGGGCAGGGCAAGGAAAAGTCATCGTTGAGGGGTTTGTGGATTTCGACTATGAGATCACCCAACTCACTGTTCGGCATGCTCAGGGGACTTCCTTTTGCGAACCGATCGGTCATGTTCAGGTTGATGGAGATTACCGTGAATCCTGGCAGCCTCACCCCATGTCCGACTTGGCTCTTGCGGAAGCCCGAAAGTATGCCCAACATATTACTGAAGCGCTCGGTGGGTGGGGTGTTTTTGGCGTCGAGCTTTTCGTGAAAGGGAATGAGGTGCTTTTCAGCGAAGTGTCTCCCCGTCCCCATGATACTGGAATGGTGACAATGATTTCTCAGGACCTTTCACAATTCGCACTCCATGCTCGAGCTATTTTGGGTTTGCCGGTGCCCGTTATCCGTCAATTCGGCCCGGCTGCGTCGAGCGTTCTTTTGGTCGAAGGAGAATCCCTAGGTCCGTGCTATGGGAACCTTGACTCCGCTTTGAACCGACCGGATACGCAGTTGCGTTTATTCGGAAAGCCAGAAGTAAGCGGTCAGCGTCGAATGGGCGTAGCTCTTGCTCGAGGAGATTCCTTGCTGGAAGCTCGTGATCGGGCGAACCAGGTAGTTGCTGAGCTGGAGGTTTCGCTTTGAGTGAGTTTAAGGAGTTGCACAATCTCCTTGTGCAGTTCCGTGACGAGCGGGACTGGGCGCAATTTCATGATTCCAAGAATTTGGCCTTGGCTCTATCGATCGAGGCGGCCGAATTGAACGAATTGTTTCTCTGGAAAAAGGATGCCCAAGTGGAGCAAGTTGATCGCGATAGGTTGAGGGAAGAATTGGCGGATGTCTTTGCCTATGCAATCATGTTGGCGGGGCGCCACGGTCTTGATGTTTCGGAAATCGTAAGGGAAAAGATCGAGGTTAATGCTCAAAAATATCCGGTTGAAAAATCGAGAGGCAGGGCAAATAAATACAAAGATCATGAGCACGGGTAAATGCCATTTGTAGCAATGCGTTCTTGCCACCGGCAGTTGAAGAAATTATCTCTTCGGCCATGATCGATACGATAACCAACAGGAATGGGGAAGTTCTAGATTTCAGTTTTCACGAAGGAGCCGAAGGGTCGCGAAATTTATTGCTGATCGGTCATGGGGTTACCGGAAATAAGGACCGCCCTTTAATTTTAGCACTCGCTCATGCATTGGCGGACGAGGGTATGCCCGTCCTGAGGTTCTCCTTCTCTGGAAATGGGGCTTCCGGTGGGAATTTCAGGGATTCCACCATCTCCAAGGAGGTCGGGGATCTTCAGTCCGTTCTTTCCGCAGCGGAGACTTTCGGTTATCGGATCTTTTATGCGGGACACAGCATGGGTGGTGCGGTCGGGGTAATGACCGCGGCCATCGATTCGAGGATCAAGTTTCTGATTTCTCTCGCGGGGATGGTGAGTACAAAAGACTTTTACGAGCGCGAGTTCGGTCAGGAAAAAACTGAATCGGGGTGCATGTGGGAGGATCCCAGTTGTCCTTTGTCTGAAAAGTTCAAAGCAGATATGCACGCAATCGGATCAACGAACTCTTCTGCCAATGCGGTGAGCGTGCCTTGGTTGATGGTACACGGAACTGCAGATGATGTTGTTCCGGTCGAGGATTCCCGTGAGATTTTCTCCTATGCCAACGAACCCAAGCAATTGGTTGAAATCCCCGATGCGGATCATCTTTTCTCAGGAGACTCCTTGGGCTTGATGGTGGAAACCGTTCTGGGATGGATCGGGGATTCCCTGGAAGGGCCCGAGCGTAAGGCGGAGTCTTGAGATTTTGGGAACAGATGGGACTTCCTTGTGATAGGAATATGACAAAGTCAGGTTGACATTGACGGGATCGGAATTCATTTCTACATCCATGAAACGACAGCCCCTAACCAGCAAAATACTCTTTGTGGATGACGAGGAATCCATTCTTCAAGGATTCAAGTTGACTGTCGGTAGGCATTACGAAATATCCGTAGCATCCTCGGGCAAAGAGGGATTAGAGGTGTACGATCGCGATGGTCCATTTGCGGTGGTGGTTTCTGATTTTGCGATGCCTGAAATGAACGGGGCAGAATTTTTAGGGAAGTTGCGTAAACGGGACTCCTCTGCCGTCACCATGTTGCTTACTGGCGAGGCAAATTTTGAAGAAGTTTCGGAAGTGGTTTCTTCCGGCGGAATCTTTCGCTTGCTCAACAAACCCTGTTCCTCCGAAAAGCTTAAGAGAAATGTTGAGGAAGCACTGAGGCAATACAACCTGATCCGGGCGGAGAAAGAATTACTGGAAGAAACTCTCAACGGTTCCGTTTCCGCTCTAATTTCTCTGTTCTCCGCCTCCAAACCGCTCTTTTTTGGTCGAGCCCAAAGAGTCAAGAAATTGGCTGTTAAAGTTGCCGAAAAAATGGAACTGGAAGATGTCTGGTGCATCGAATTGGCTACCGTCTTTTCTTACCTGGGTTACCTGACTCTTCCGGATGACGAATTGGAAAAGATTTATAATGGAGAAGAGGTTTCTCCGGAGGTTAAGATGATCATCAGTGGATTCCCCGCATTCGTGGAGGATATTCTTTCCCGAATTCCAAGGATCAAGAGAGTGTCCAAAATTGTTGCACTGTTGGCCGAAGATAATTTTTTGGCGGACAGGGAAAAAAAGAAGGAAGGCTTGGCTGCCTCCGTCATCCGTCTCGCTCAAACTTACGAAAACTGTATGAGCAGAGGAATGGGAAAAAAGGATATTTTGGATGGAATTAAAGAACAATCTGAACGATATTCACCTGAAATTCTAAAGACTCTTGGTGATGTTCTCGAGCAAACCCAAGCTCCCACCCAAAAACTCAGGATTGAATGCAGTGACCTCAAGGAAGGGATGCGTTTGCAGGAAGAACTTCGCTTGCCCAATGGAACCCTGGTCGCACCCAAGGGCATGGAGGTCACTTATCACTTTATCCGCATGATCGACAATTATGTGATTTCCTACTTTGGCAACCCCTTCCCCAATAAGATTGAAGTAACCCAGTCTTCCTAGCAGGGAGAAAATCGATCTGTGGTCTTTTTCCGCTTGGGTCCAGAAGTGTAGTACGGTCTGTCAGGAAGCTTATGCCACGCAGGTGAGGCCAATATCAGAAAACCTCATCTTCATTACCGTCGTCATACTCGTCAAAGGTATCGTAAGACGAACTGTCGGGATCGATAGTTGCTGAATTTCCGCCTTCGGTTTCGACCTTAAATCCGCTGACTGAAGTGAACCATTTTGTTACGCCATCCTTGCCTTGCCACTCTCTCCCGTTGAGGCGAGCTTCTATGGTGACCTTATCTCCTGTTTTCAGGTCTTTACTTTTTTCGATGGCATCCTTGATGAATTCAACAGGTATGGGGTTGTCCCAGCGTCCGTCTCCGGTTTCCACCACAACCTGATGTTTCTTGAACCCGTTCGCCCCGTATTCGCGGATCTCATCCACAAATTTTACCTCTCCTTTGATCGTTACTTCATTCATTATTCACTTTGTACTAACAAACCAATCGGAATCCTCAATGGAAATCTTCTTTAAAGGTTCAAAAGAGTTGATGGAATCCATTTCTTGCTAGAACAATGTTTTCGTTAATGAGCTTGATTAGAAAAGTTCATTTGACAAATAAAGTTAGTCGATGTGATTATGGAAGGATGCAATCACCCCAAACATCCTCCAAAATTTTATTTGTGGATGATGAGAAATCGATTTTGAGTGGGTTCAAACTTACGGTGGGTCGTAAGTTTAATGTAAGTTTGGCTTCTTCTGGGGCAGAAGCTCTGGAGGTTTTCAACAAGGAAGGTCCTTTTGCGGTGATTGTCGCTGACTTCGTGATGCCTCGGATGAGTGGGGCCGAATTTCTTAAGGAGATTCGGAAGCTAGACCAGGAGGTGGTGGCGATGATTTTGACGGGGGCAGCGAATTTTGAGGTAGCTGCCGATGCGGTTCGAACTGGAGGCATCTTCAGGCTTTTATCGAAGCCCTGCAGTGGAACGGAAATGAAAGAGAATCTGGAAGAAGCCTTGAGGCATTACCAAACTCTGCGTGCGGAAAAGGATATGCTGGCCTTGACCATGAATGGTGCTATGCGGGCAATGACTTCGATTTTGGCAGCGGCCAAACCTCTTTTCTTTGGTCGCTCTCAGCGCGTCAAAAGAATGGCTTTCGAATTGGCCAAGGAGTTGAAACTAATGGACCAATGGCGTTTGGAGTTGGCCTCCACATTTTCCTTTTTGGGCTACCTTACCTTACCTGATGAGATTCAGGAGAAAATATACCGAAACGAAGATTTGCCTGAGGAGATCGATCGGATCGTACAGAATTTCCCAGAATTTTCCGAAGGCATCTTGCGGGGGATTCCACGACTTGAGGAGGTTATCAGGATTATTCGAAAGATCGATCTCGATTACGAGGAACCCAAGGTTCTGGACAATGATTTGACCAAGTCCGCATCGGTTATTCGATTGGCTAAGCATTATGATCAACTGGCAAGCGAGGGTTTGGCTCGGCCCATGATTTTTGAAAGGTTGCTGAAGAATCGGGGCATGTACCTGCCTGGAGGAATGGAGGCTCTGAGTAAGATTCGTAACTATGCGGATGGAGGTCCACAGGTTCAATCGATTGATTTGACCGCTCTCAAGCAGGGGATGAGAATTCAGGAAGACCTGAGACTTAACAACGGTTCCTTGGTCGCTCCCAAGGGGTCGATTGTCAATAACCACTTCATTTCCATTCTCCAGAACTACCGGACTTCCTATCCCTCCGATCCCTTGCCTCCGAAAATTGATGTTATTATGGGTTCGAGCTTTGCGGTGGATAAAAATTCCTGAGTTTATCGTATCCGCCGTAGCAACGAAGCAAAGAGTGAACTTAGCTGAAAGTGCTTCATACTCACCTCACAGGGAGAGTGTTTTGCTTCCATACCAAAAAAAACACCGCATTTCTGCGGTGTCTTTTGGCTTTAGAAGCACAAACTTAAACTGAAACAAACTGACCTAAGTCAATCTGTAAGACGGCCCTCATTTAAAAAACGTTCAAAAGAACATAAAAAAAATCTTTTCCCAGGATTCAACTCCACGCAAGCATCCGCTCGATGGGAAGCTTTGCTTTTCTTATCAAGTCCTCATTCATCTCAATGGCCGGATTTCCGGTTCTCAGGCATTCTAAGAGTTTGGGTAGTGTATTCATTTTCATGAAACGACAATCATTGCAGGCGCAATGCCCAGTCGGGCCAGCCACGAATGACTTGTCGGGGAGTTCTCGATTCAAGCGATGCATCATGCCCGTTTCGGTAAGGATAATGAAGGTTTCGGAGGGGTTATCGCGACAAAAGGAAACCATTTTTTCGGTGCTACAGACTTCGTCGGCAAGGTCTCTTACCGAATCCATGCATTCTGGATGAGCGACAACGGGGGCGTTGGGGTATTCGAGTCGACAGCGTTCCACGGATTCCTGGGTGAAGAGAACATGAGCGTAGCAACTCCCCGGCCATAAATTCATTTTCCGGTTGGTTTGTCCCATCACCCATTGTCCGAGATTTTGGTCTGGAACAAAGAGGATTTCGCGGTCTTCTGGCACTCGGTTGACGATTTGCACCGCATTCCCACTTGTGCAAATGACATCACTGAGAGCTTTGACTTCCGCAGAGCAATTTACATAGGCTACTACATAGATGTCAGGATTTTTCTCGCGGTATAGAGCGAGTTTCTCCGCGGGGCAGGAGTCCGAAAGCGAGCAACCGGCCTCCATGTCCGGGAGAAGTACGGTTTTTCCGGGGTTGAGGATTTTTGCGGTTTCCGCCATGAAATGAACTCCGCAGAAAACGATAATCTCCGCATCGGTTTCGGCTGCCTGCCTAGCCAAGCCAAGGGAGTCTCCGACATAGTCCGAGATTTGCTGGATGGCATCGATCTGGTAATTATGGCAAAGAAGGATGGCATTCTTTTCTTTCTTAAGTCGAAGAATTTCTTTCTGATCAAAACTTAGAGTCTTCTCTTCGCTTTTGCTTTTGAAGATTTGTATCGGGGGCCCTGGAGCGAGCGTTGCCATTTGAGGGGATTAGTTGGAGTCGGAGCAACTACCGTTTTTACTGTAATTGGGGCACTTGGCGTGAACTTGCAAACGTTGATCTTGGACATGAAGGCCTAATTTTTCCGAAACATTTTTGCCGTACCATTCCATAAAAGGAGCATCCACATCAAAGATTCGATCGCAATCGTCACAGATGACCTGTGCCTTAAAAGTCTCGGTGGTGTCATTTAGTGCATAAAATTTGTTGTCGTGACCAACATCCACTTTTCGAACGACGCCGCTTTCAACGAGGAGGGGGAGGCAACGGTAAATGGTGGCCCTTGAGACAGTCTCGTCCAAGCTTTGGGCCTCCATGAGCAGTTGTTCGGCAGTAAAGTGACCGGTTTGCTGGAACAAGGCCTCGAACACCCCACGGCGTTGATCGGTCATCCTCAAGCCTTTGCTTGCAAGGTATTCGCAAAAGCTGTCTAAGGTATCGTTTCGAGTGGAATTCATCAATTCGTACAAACAACTATTTGCGCGTAACTTTTAAAAGGTCAATTTCATTGAGACATTATTGAGATTTATCTCCGTCGAAGCGACTTGCTTGACCCCGTTGTTGGATTTAAGAGTGGAGAATGTCCGTAAAAGTTAATCAAAACACTATTCCCGATTGGGCAATCACTAGACAAGCCGAAGCCTTGTTTGAAAATGTTTCCCGAGGTATGCCGGGTAAACCTCGGGAGGTCATAGAACTAGCCGCTTTCGATCTGGCCAAAGAAAGAATGATTGATCAGGCCTTAATGGCTCAGGAAAGCAAGAGGCGGAATTACCTGGTCGATCCTGCGGAACTTGCTCACGGGATGAAGCAATGGCTGAAGCAAAATGGCGGAAAAAAGGCTTTTCAAAAAAATAAACACCCCTTGATTAAGGATCAGGAGGATTTGAAAAAAGAAATCACGAGCCAGATCCAATTCAATCGTTTGCTCGAGGAAGAATCGGCGTGCTCCCCGGTTTCTGAGAAAGATGCGTTGGAATACTACGAGTCACGTCCGGACCTTTTTCGCACCGAAGAGACTTTGAGCGCTTCGCATTTGCTCAAGAAGGCGAGTACCGAGGAAGAGTTCGTGGAAAAGGAACAGGCAGTGCTCGATCTCCGGAAGAAAATTGAACAAGGCATGGATTTTGTGGAGGCGGTTCGGGAAGAGTCAGACGATGCGGTTAATGACGGCCACTTAGGGACTTTTGGAAAGGGTCGGATGGTTCCGGAGTTTGAAACGGTTGCATTTTCTCTTGCAGAGGGAGAGTTAAGTCAGCCCGTGAGGACTCAATTTGGTTGGCATTTGATTCTGCTTCGTGAGCGAACTCAGCCTCAGATAACCCCTTTTGAGGAGATGCGTGAAAAAATTGTGGAATATTTGACGGAGAGAAGGAAAGACAAAGTTTTTGAGGAATTTCTCGATCGGCTGAAATCCGAGGCAACCATTGAAGAGGTTTCGGGAATTTGACCGATCATTCAGTATGTAGCCAATAATGTTTAGGCGTACTCTTCGATTATGATTGTTGGTAGTGAGTTTCCATAATATTATTTGCTTTGTTCCTAAATTACTTATTGCCTCCAATCTCCCTAGGGTAGAAAATTTAATAAGTTTTTCTAACGAGGCCTATTCAAAACCAAAATTTAAAAATTCTTGAAATTAATTGTTACTTGGAACCCAAATGAGTGAAGTAAAGAAGATACTTTTTGTTGATGATGATGAAAGTATCATCAGCGGAATCAAACTAACCGTTGGAAGGAAGTTCGAGGTGAGTACAAGTACCTCCGTGACTGAAGCTCTCGAGATTTTCAAAAACGAAGGTCCTTTTGCCGTGGTCGTCTCAGATTTTCAGATGCCAGTTATGAACGGTGCGGACTTCCTGCAAAAGATTCGCGAAACTGATTTGGAAGTGGTTACGATGCTACTGACCGGGGCGGCGAATTTCGAAGAGATCTCGGATGCGGTTCACCATGGACGAATTTTCCGCTTGATTGGAAAACCATGCTCAAAGGAAAAGATGGTGGGTCATTTGGATGCCGCCTTGGCTCAATATCGTATGATTCGTGCGGAAAAGGATCTGCTTGAGGAAACGCTGAATGGTGCCCTTCGAGCACTCTCGGCCATATTGGCTGCTTCCAAGCCTCTCTTTTTTGGCCGGGCTCAACGGGTCAAGAATATGTCTTTTGACTTGGCCAAACAGTTGAAGATTAATGACCCTTGGCGACTGGAGTTAGCCTCTACCTTTACCTATCTGGGTCATGTCGGTCTACCTGATTCCGTGCAGAAGGATGTTTACGACCAAAACGATCTTTCACAGGAAGTGCAGGAAATTATTAGCGGATTCCCTGAATTTATCAGTAGCGTACTCGGTGAAATTCCGAGGTTGGATGAAATCCCTACGATCATCAGGCATATTGATGATGATTACAATTCTCAGGTCTTGGATAAGACGGGGATACTCAAATTGGCTTCCATCTTGAGGTTTTCTCAGGAATACGATGTTTTGGCCGCAAGCGGGCGTTCCAACAAAAAAATCTTTGAAGTTCTTTCGGATCGGCAAAGGAAGTTCCTCCCTGGAGTGCTCGACGCATTTTTGGAACTCTATGATTTTTCCGAAGAAGCGGATACCATTGATGTCGTCCATCCAAGTGAGTTCTTGACTGGAATGGAAATTAACCAAGATCTTTACTTGCCCGATGAGACCTTGATTGCTCCGAAAGGTACGATCGTGGAAAAACACTTCATGCGGATCATAGAAAATTATTATGCCACTTACCATGGCGGTAATCCTTTCCCGGAAAAAGTGCAGGTTATTCTGCGCAAGAAGAAATAAAACCGGTTGCCAGAGGTTCGCTCACCTTTCCCCACTCTAATGCCCTAACTCATCGTTTCTGATTCTTGAAAATCCGTAATTATCTTCTGATTATGACTCTGGTTTCAATTCTGGGGTCTTTTTCTTTGATGTATTTGGTTTGGAGAACAGTGGAGCAATCCAAATCCAATGATATCAAAATGAGTGATTTTGTTGGGACCCATGGCAAGCGATCTCCCGATTGGATATTGATTCAGGATATATCATCCCGGAGTAAGGAGGCTATTCTGGCGATGGATTTTCTTGTGAATGAAGCCTCTGGTCTCTTTCAATTCGTTGAGGTTATGCTTGAAGATATCGCAAGACTGGTTGGTAATTCCAAAGAAAAAAGCGATGTCATATCAGATGATTTGCGGGAAAGGTTAGCTTTTTCTTTCAGTGATTTTAGAAACAAATCCTATGCATTGGGAACCGTTGGAATCGGAATGACGGAGAGAGCAGCCACAATTGCCGAATTTGAGAAATCTTCTGGTGACTTTTATGAGGTGCTTGAGGAGTTGGATGCATGGTCCGAGCAAATACTGAAAGAAGATGCGGAGGAGATTGAGAAAATGAGAAATGAAATAGAGGTGGCGAGAAACACTTCTCTTTTCTCGATTGGGACAGCCTGTCTTATTTTCCTCGGAATTTGTCTGTTTGTCAGCTTTTTGATCCACAAAAGTTTTTTGATGCCCATTCAAAGAATGGCTACAGCCGCAAAAGAGGCAATAAGTGAAAGAAAATCTTTCACTCGTAGTTCTTTCACAAAGACCCCTTGGTCGGGCAAGGCAATTAATTCCGAGAAAACCAGTTTGCTGCGTAGGGAATCCGGTCCTGAGGAAATCGAAACCCTTTCCCGCACTCTTTGGGAGTTGGTCAATAACTTGGAGGAGTCTGTTCGGGTAAGAACAAAAGAACTTGCCGAGCGAAGCCACAAGCTTCAGCAGGAAATGCAAAACCGAAAAAAGCTCGAGGCCGACCTGCAACACGCCCAGAAAATGGAAACAGTCGGACAAATGGCTTCGGGCATTGCTCATGAGATTCGAACTCCCGTGCAATTTGCAGGTGACCACCTTGATTTTCTCAAGGAGTTCGTCAATGAAGCTGTGGAAAAGAAGGTCTACGAAAAATTGGATATAAACGATTCTCAATTTGTAAGTGAGATGGTACCTGTAGCCTTGGCTAATACTCAAAAAGGGTTGGATCAGATTTCTGAAATTATTACTTCAATGAAGCGTTTCGCATACAAGGATACGAGTTCATCTCCGACCCATTCAGATCTCAATGTGGCGGTTAAGGATTGCATTTCTCTTAGCCGCAATGAATGGAAAAATGTGGCTTTGCTTGATTCTGACCTGGATCCTGAATTACCTTTGGTTCAGTGTAGGATAAGTGAAATTACCCGAGTAATTCTTAACCTTATCATCAATGCCGCACAGGCGATCAAAGCCCAGAAAACCGAAGATCTTGGGCAAATCTTTGTAGAAACCAAGCTGGAGGACGATAAATTTGTCCGAGTTTCGGTTAAGGACAATGGCGGAGGTATTCCCCCAGAGGTTGCATCGCGAATTTTCGAACCTTTCTTTACAACTAAAAAGGTCGGAGTAGGTACCGGTCAAGGCTTGGCCATTTCCTACAACCTCGTGGTCGAGCGTCACCATGGAAGGATTTATTTTGATTCTGATACCGGGAAGGGGACTACCTTTCATGTCCTCCTGCCTATTGACTATTCTCAACCAGATGATTCAGGTAAGCAGGATGAGGGAAAGAGAAAGCTATCTCTGTAGAACCTGCCAACATTGTTTTCCATGAGTGAAGTTTTGGATAAGCCCATCGCAGACGGAACCATTCATTATGAATTGAAGAATTTCTTTGGTGAACAAATACCGGGAGTCTTCAGCCTTCTCGAAGCCAAGGGCATGCTTGATTCCTTTTGGCCTCTTTTTCGAGATTCTTTTCTTGATCCCGGGATTAATGACGAGGTCGTGAAGCAAGGGATTGCGATATCCCTTGCGGTTCAGTCCCGTAACAAAACTTGCTTTCTTTTGCATGCGTTTGTCCTGAAAAGATTGGGTCTTTCCCTTGAGGAAATTCAGACCTTGGCTCTCAGCCTATCCTTTCCTTCCCGAGTTCCGGAGGCTGAAAAATGGAGTAGGGTGGTTCAGTGGACTTTCTTAAATGGATTTACGATCGGAAAGATCTGGGATGAAGCTGGGCAAGCCGGTTCGACTCTGCTTTCTCTTGTCACACCAGATGAGAATCGGGTCGTTCTTAGGATTATCATGGCGGTTGAGGCGATGCTCCAGTTTACCATCCATTTCCCAGATGAGGCGGTTTTGGAAAAGGATCCCTTTTTCAGGGATTCCTCTGAAAAACTACTCTTCCCTGTCCCCGATTTTGTTAAATATTTTACCCAAAATACCGATCCATCGATGAAGGGTTTGCCGGTCAGCACCATTTGTATGTACTGCAAGAGCATTCAGGACAAACAAGGCGATTGGCATGCCTTGGAGAGTGCTTTGCCTAATTTGAGTCATGAAACCCGGTTCTCTCATGGGATTTGTCCGGTTTGTTATGAAAAGCACATTAACGCTTAATTGCTCCACCTGCCTTACAAGCATTTAGAACTTCATAATTTTCCTTTCGGAGATGGGGCAATGCCCGGTAATTATGGATTACGGGATAATCCCTCAAGTATTGCCAAGGTACTTTCTGGTTTGTTTAGGGCATAGAGGTGAAAGCCCGGACAGTTCTCCCGTAAAAGTTCCGAAACTTGGTTCAATGCCCATTTTGCCCCGATATCCGGGTGATTTTCCGTAGGGGAATCTTGGAGGCTTTCTTCGAGCTTAGCAGGAAGATAGGCTTCACACATTTTACAGAATCGTTGGACCTGTCCCAGGGACAAGGCCGGGAGTAATCCGGGTAGGATAGGAATCTGAATTCCCGCATTTTTACAATTTTCGACAAAACGAAAGTAGGCCTGGTTGTCAAAAAAGAGTTGGGTGGTAATGAAGTCGGCACCTGCATCGATTTTGGTTTTAAGGTTTGTCATATCCGTCTCGAAATCGGGTGCCTCAGGGTGCTTTTCAGGATAGCCCCCAACGCCAATTCCAAAATCAGGAAAGTTTTCGCGAATCAAGGCAACGAGATCAGAAGCATAACGAAAGCCACCCTCGGTCACCCTGAATTCGTTTTCGCCTTGCGGGGGGTCTCCTCTCAAAGCCATAACATTGCGGAAACCGGCTTCTGCAAAACCTTCGAGGATTTCCATAAGTTCGTAGGTGGAGTGACCCACGCAGGTCAAATGTGGCATGACTTCGAAACCATGTTCCTCCTTAAGGATGGTTGCATACCGCATGGTGGTTTCTCTGGTACCTCCACCCGCACCGTAAGTAATGGATACGAAGTCCGGTTTATAGGGCTGCAAAGCGGCTGCAGTCCTGATCATGCGTTTCCCTCCCTCTTCGTTCTTTGGAGGAAAGAATTCAACCGAAAATAAGGGTCGTTTTTCTTCGAAAATCCTACGGATGGAATTGCCTGAATTCATTAAACGCATCATCATATCATGATGCGTTGATGCGTGCAAGATAATTGAGGGGTGCCCCGAAATCTCAGTCCTCGATGATCATCCAAAGTTGAGACTGGAAGTCGTAAAACCGTGGGGGGGCACTTCCTTCCTCGAATAGCAACCAAGAGCCTGCTTGGCTGGAAGAAGGGGCTTTGTAAAAATAAGGGAAAGTGGAATTGTTCGTCCAAATCCAGCCCAGTTGTTCCAAATATAACCAGCTCGGTGTGTAAGGCGTTGCAGAGGAGGCATTTCTGTCCGTCACCCAAGTCACTCCCCAACGAATCCCATTGTTTTTGGTTTCGGAGGAAGTCGCTTGGTTGGCAATCAATTCGCTTAGGTAGGAGAAACCCAATTCGAAGGAATTTTCCTGGACCCTTTGTTTCATGGTTTGGTTAAAGTCGGCGATACCGATCAGTTGATATTCGGATGGTGATTCAGTAACCAACATCTTGCCTTCTTCAATGGCGGCGAGCACGGAAGAAGCATGCTCGGATTCGGAGTAGAGGTTGTGGCTTTTCAGGTTCGCAAGAACAGATTCAACACCTTCAGCTACCCCCAAATTATAATGGTTTTGGTTGAATTCGGAGATACTGATCAGATCATAGTCAGCGGGAGATTGAGTAACCATCAATTTGCCTTGTTCAATAGCGGAGTGAACGGAGGAACCGTACTGAGATGCGGAATATAAATTATAGGTTTCCAAATTAGACAGAACATAGTTGATGCCTTCGTTCAGCCCCAAATTGTAATTGATACGGCCGGGGTCATCTGAGGTGGCACTGTAATTTGCGTCCAAATGAAAGACATATTCATCGTTATTGAGGGATGCCTTTGAAAATTGAGCGGTTGCATAGGAGTCAAGGGGGGTGCCGCTTGTCTGTAGTTGAATCTTAAGAAAAAGCTGACTGCTATCCATGAGCGAAGTCGGTAATTGATCATCAAAGACAACGAGGGAGGACTCGTTCGAAGGGGTGGGGTTGTTGGATATTCGGGTCCATTCAGACCCGTCACTGGACGCCCAGACGGACGAAAATCCGGAGCCTGAATAACTTGAGTTCGAAGAGTAGTTGAGGGAATGGGTGGCAATTCGAGCTCGAGCCGATTTCACGGACCCATTGAAATCAAAACGGTAAGTCAGGTTGGCTACGACTTCGTTCTCGCTTGGGCCCCAATAAGAAACCAGTGCGTCTGCCGGATCTATAAACTTTTTGACTTTGTCGTTTTCAACCAAGTAGGTCTCTGCATCATGCGCCTCGATGGTTTTAAAGCCCCAGGAAAAATTAATAAGCCCATTGGGCAAAGGTGTTTCTTCGGGTTGTTCGGTTCCGGTTGGGGCACTGGATGAAGGCTGATCGCTGGGAGGGGAATTCGGATCTTCATTTTCAAGTTTTTCCCAATAGATGCTATTCGTCAGTTCGGTCCCAGATGGGACTTGAATATGGGCAAGATAAAGCACATCATTTTGCACCACCACGACGCCTCTTTCATAAGCCTGAGACTGATTCCATTCAGTAGTTACCTGTGCCTTTAGGTGTAAGGCGATAGCCAGAAAGAAGCAGGAAATGATAATTGGACTTGGCAAGGAGACCATGGGTAGAAGCTAAGGTACCATTAAACTATAGCAAGTTTTTCCGTCTAGGTCAAAATCGTATCCTTGAACTTGCCAGCAGGTTGTTGATTGATTGGAGGTATTTGGCGACTTGAGGCTGTGGGTCAATGGTCTGAGCTCTTTCAAGGAGCGTGGAGGCCTTTTCATACTGGTTTTGGGAAACCATCATCCTCGCATGTTCAATAAGGGCACGGACTTCATAGTCGGAATCCTTGGCGGATCGTTCAAATCTCAAGCTGGCTTTGGCGTATTCCTTTTGCTTCCACGCGATTTGTCCTAACATCAACAAGGCTGCGCCTTCGAGTGGATGCACGCGAACGATTTCCTCCAGAATTTTTTGAGCTGATTGATCTTTCCCCGTTGCTCGCAAAACCTCCGCTTGCAGAAGGCGGATTTTCTTTTCGTCTTCCTCCGAATATCCACTTCCAAAAAAGCTTTCGATCTGATCCAGGTAAGAAAAGCCTTCCTCGAAGGATCCTCTGCCAATGAGAATGCGGGCAACCCGAATGTACTGTTCGAGTCCGAGCTTCTGTTTTTGACGGAGAGCCTCTTGGTATATGCCGAAGGATTTATCGAAAAGAGCGAGGTTATGATAGATATCTCCTAAAACGATGAAATCCGAAGCTTTTAGCTTATTCATGCGCTTCAGTGTTTCTAAAGCAATGGCCGCATTCTTCTCTTGTCCCATTTGTTGCAAAACTGAGGCCCGAGCTCTATGAGAAAATGAATCCTGGGGGTGCTGTTCCAGCAATTCGTTGAGCAGAGCTAAGGCTTGTTGGTACCTTTCGGTATAAAGATAGCAATTGACCAATCCGTTTCGGGCATCCTTGCTTTCGGGCAAGAGCAGGAGACCCATGCGATAGGCATTTTCCGACGAAAGGTACCGCTCCATACTTAGCTGGCAAAATCCAAGAGCAACATAAGTGACTCCATCCCCATCTCCTAAGCTGATGGCCTTCGTCAAATGAATCGTTGCCTTATCATATTCGTTCAGATTTAGGTGTACGAATCCAAGGTTTTTGTGGGCTCTTAAAAAAGAGGGAAATTTTGTGATCGCCTGCAGGTAAGTCTTGCGAGCTGAGGTAAGCCGGCTCGCTTGGTAGTACATGGTTGCGAGAGCAAAATCAAGGGCGGCACTGCTCTCTAAGTCGATCTTGCCTTCCAAGTAGGTGATCGCATCGAGAAGTTGGTTTTCGGCTTTGGCCACGACTTGTCTTAATATTTCCTGCTCGGATCGGCTAATTTTCGGTTCGATTTCGCTCCTAAAGCCGTAATCTCCCATGAAACTGCGGACAAAACTTGGGTTGTTCCAAAAATCTTTGGTTAATTCGGGTTGCGGAGCCAGTGCCATAAGTAGGCTGGGGAAGAGAAGAAAAGATAAGACTGAATATTTCATTATTGGAGCAAACTGAAGCGGACCGGAAGATAAAACTGAACCTTAACCGGCACGCCGTTTCTTTTGGGTGATTCGTAAATCGAGCTTTCTGCGGCATCGCGGGAGGGTTTGATGAAATCAGGATGGGAGCTGGAAACAATCTCCATTACTTGGACTTTTCCCTTTTCGTTAATTTGGATGAGGAGCTTTACTTCTCCTTCAAGCCCTTTTCTCTTCAGATGGGCAGGATAGCGCAGAACTCCCTGCCTGACAATTGAAGGATTTCGGTCCAATTCATGAAGAGAAAATATCAGTTCTTGCTCGAGACCTTCTGCATTGGGATTGAAACTAACCAAGGAAAAGGCCGACTGGAAATCACCGGGGCCAACCTTAAGGGTGGCATCCAATGCGATCGTATCGAGTTGAATCGGTGCTTTTTTAAGCAGTTTGGGGACAGGCTTGGGTTGGTGGGAATCCTTTTCCACTTTTTCTTCCATCTTCGACTTTGGTGGAGGCGGCGGAGAGAATAATGGAGCGTCGGTTGTGCGGACCAACCATTCATCTGCCCGAATGAATTCGGATAGAGGGAGCAGGCAAAATAATCCGGTTGAAATGGTGAGGGAGAAGATCAGGCTCAATCTTTTTGCCCCTTTGATCCGTTCCGATTCAATTCCCGGAATTCCTTCATAGGTATCGCTTTTGGGCTTCATCTGGCTATTGGGCTTAGCTTGACTGCCTCCGCTCCACCGAGGATGGCTTGATCCATTACTTGGGTTGCCAGTCCTGCTTTGGAGCCGGGGGAAACCTGAATCAGAACCAAGGATTTGCTTTTGCCCTTTGCATTCCGAACGATCGGAGCGATCTCCTCCAGTCCAATGACCGCCCCATTTTGCATCAGTTGTCCGGATGCAGGCAATTGAAAGGAAAGGGGGGGGTGCTCGGAGAGTGAGTTGTTTGCCGTGTCCTTGTATTTTGAAGTGATACCAGATTCATTAATGAAAGAGGTGGCTACAATGAAAAAGATCAAGAGGATAAATACCATGTCAATCAGAGGAGAGACATTGATCTCCACTTCGTCTGTGGGGAGACTTTTAAGGGAGCGTTTCATTTAGGTTTTCTGGTTGCAATGGAAACGGAAGGTGCCTTGCTTCTGGCTTGTAGGATCACTTTAGCCAGAAGGGCCGCATCGGCCCATTCATCCGGTTGGATCACCACTGGTTTTTTCCGGTCCTTACTTGCCAGTTCAATAAATCGGGGGATTTCCTTCAATAGAATTTCCTCTCCGGCATGAAAAATCTGATTTTCTTGAGATATGGCAAAAAGGATCGAGTTTTTTTCGAGGGATTCAGCAGTTTGGGTTTTGGGGCGAGTGACTTCGATACCGGGTAGGCTGACGAAAGTTGCCGAGACGATAAAGAAAATGAGCAAAATGAAGACCACATCGATGAGCGGAGAAACATTAATGGCTCCTCCCTCACTGTCTTCATAGGCTCTCGATCTTCCGTACAATCTCATGATTCAACGGGACGGACTTTTCGAATAGATAGGCTTTCAAGGCGGTTGATGCAATGCAACCAATCCTTTCTCCGCCTTTGCAGGAGATGAATGAAAGCGAGGGCAGGGATGGCGACGAGCAATCCGGCCTGAGTGGTTACGAGGGCTTGAGAGATTCCGCTGGCTACCTGATTCATCTTATAACTATCCTGCATACTTAGGCCGTCGAAGGTTTGCAGCATGCCGATCACGGTGCCAAGTAGTCCGATCAAGGGAGCGGCACTGGCGAGAACCAATAGAAAGCGAATGCGGCGACGGAGATAAGAAGAATCTGCAATCCGTATTTGAGCAAATCGCCTGCGGGTCTCCTTGGGGTCCCGATGATTGCCCAGGCAGTGCCTCAGGATCCGGTCGACTCTTCCTCCCCCTTCAAAGGCCCCCCATCTTTCCCTTGGAAACGCCTTTAAATCTTTAGGTATGACAGTTTTTAGGCGAAACCAAAGATCAAAAGCAAGGCAGTAAGTATAGATGGAGAGAAGTCCAATGATTGGCATAAGAGAGCCACCCTTTTCCCAAACATTGGTGGCGCTTTGCAGGAATTCAATCACCGGGTGCATCTTGGGTCTGCTCAGCCTCCGTCGAAGAAAAGGCTCCTCTTTTCAGGTGAACCAGGCGGGCCGAAAAGGCTTCGAGCTTGGAAATCACGCCTTGGACTCTTCTGGAGAGAAGCGCGTGAGCAATCAGGGCCGGAATGGCGGTAATCAAGCCAAACTTTGTGGTCACCAATGCTTCAGAAATACCCCGAGCCAATTCACTGTTCTCAGGGTTGGCAAAATTGGTGATCTGTCGAAAGACATCAATCATTCCAGTCACAGTTCCCAAAAGCCCGAGTAGGGGAGCGGTCGCCGCAGTCACCGCAATCAAGGGGAGTGCCTTTTCCAACTTAACCTGAAAATCGATAATCACCTCATAAAGAATTTCCTCCAAAATCTCTGGTTCTTGTCCTTGGTAGGATTTTGCGGTTTTACGCAAAGTTTCGAAAGGGCCACTAAAGGTTCCCTCCAGTGAAGCCAGTTTCATGGGTGTTGGAATGCTTAGAATCTGAAAGCCCTTGTAAAAGGCAATGAGAAGGGAAAGCCCCGCAAAGAATAAAATGGGGTAAATCCAGATGCCCCCCTTTTGCAACTCTTCGACTAAGGTGACTTCACCTCCTTCCATGACATAGGCTTTGCCCATTGTCGGATCAAGGGGAAGGATGGCCAAAGTTCCCGCCGGTTCACTGAGTGCCTGAACAATGGTAATCGAAGTCGCTTCGGAAGTTTGTAACAGGCGCGAGGGTTCGACGCTTAGAACAGATTCTTCCGTCAAATCGATGGATGAAAAACGATCTGAATCATAAGACTTTTCTAAAAAACCAGCATTTCCTTCCGAACCTGAAAAGAACAGCGTGGGACCCAGAGACAAAAAATGACCTTTTTCCCGAATCCCTTCGGGTGGGACAATGGCCTCCCCTGCGAAGATGAAACCTCCTGCTTGTTTCAGAACCGCATCCATGGAAAGATTTAAAATCTTTAATTGTGAATCCAAGGCAGAATCCAAAGCGTTGTCGGATTGACTCAAGTGATCGGAGATTTGTTTGGCCCAAAGATTTTGTTCGGCGGGAGGTGTACTTTGCCTCCAACTCGCGGCGTAGTCCTTAAGC
>OZSS01000369.1_pt1 | contig 21303 bp, 22 predicted proteins | sample 1779911 | NCBI WGS metagenome assembly OZSS01 (sample SAMEA2603589, study PRJEB24840) | metagenome | biome: Water; feature: Photic zone; material: Seawater sample | place: Mediterranean Sea | collected 2013-11-12 | depth 10 m | reverse complement strand
CTTTAAAGCTGTGATCGATGCAATTCTAAATGAAAGAAATAGGCATCAAAAAAAACCAAAAGTATTTATTAAGATTTCACCTGATGAGGAATCTAAAACTTATACAAATCTTATTGAAACCATAAATGACAGCGCAATTGACGGTGTAATAATTTCAAATACATCAAATAATCAAAACTTGAAAAAAAGTTTAAATGTTGCACATTTACCCGGAGGCATATCCGGCAAATCATTAAAAAATTCTTCTAATAAAATTCTCAAAGAAATTAAAACAATGATTAACAAAGAAAAAATTATTGTTGCAGTCGGCGGTATTTTTGATGTAGATTCTTATAACGAAAAATTTGAATTAGGTGCTGACCTTGTACAAATGTATACAGGTCTTATCTATGAAGGACCAAATTTAGTTAAAAGAATTGTAAAAAATGACAAGCAAATCTCTAGTAATAGTTGAGTCTCCATCGAAGGCAAAAACTATCAGTAAATACTTAGGCAAAGAGTTTGTAGTTAAATCTAGTGTTGGTCATGTAAGAAGATTAACTAAAGGAAATAAGGCTATAAATCTTGATGACTGGTCAATTTCTTATGAAATTGATCCAAAAAAAGAGAAAGTTGTTAAAGATCTCAAAAGTTCAGCTAAAGGGGTTGAAAATATATTTTTAGCAACCGACCTTGATAGAGAAGGCGAAGCTATAGCTTGGCATTTAAAAGAAATTCTTGGCAAAAAGTTTAACTACAGCAGAGTAAGATTTAATGAAATTACAAAAGGAGCTATTCAAGAAGCATTCGAAACTCCCGGAGATCTTGATGAGGGTCTCATTGACGCGCAAAAAACAAGAAGAATCTTAGATCGTATCGTAGGTTATGATTTATCAAGCTTATTGTGGCAAAAAATTGGAAGTTACGGAAAACTATCAGCTGGAAGAGTCCAGTCAGTTGCAGTGAGATTAGTTGTCGAGCGTGAAAAGGAAATCAAAGCTTTCTCTCCTCAAGAATATTGGGAATTCGAAGTTAGCGTAAGGCATGATGAAAGAGATATAGCCCTCAAACTTAATACTAAAAAGTCTGGGTTAGAAGTAAACTCAAAAGAGGAAGCAGAAAAAATTGCTTCTGCATTAAAAGAGCATGAAATAGAAATCATTAGCAATGAAAAAACTAAACGTAAGATCCCAGTCAAACCACCATTTATAACATCTACCCTTCAGCAAACCTCCAGTTCAATGCTGGGTTTTAGCTTGTCTAAAACAATGAAATTGGCTCAAGACTTATATACAGGTGGATATATTTCATATATGAGAACTGACTCACCTAATATTAGTGTGTTGGCCCAAAACAACTGTAAACAATATCTTCTAGATACATATGGTGAGGTATATAGCGCACCTAAAAATTTTGCGGCAAAAGCATCTAATTCTCAAGAGGCACATGAAGCTATAAGACCAACAGACGTGACTTTCAAAGCAGATGAATTATCCCTAAGCCAAGACCATAAAAAACTTTACAACTTAATATGGTCTAGATTTGTGGCATCACAAATGCCCCAACCGGAAATAATTGTTAACAGTATCAAAGCTCAAAGTGAGACTAATATTTTTGAAACCTCAGTAAGTAGCATAAGCTTTGATGGTTTCTACAAAGTAATGCCTCCTGGTAAAAATAGTGGATATGTTGATTACGATCTTGAAAGTCTTTCGGTTGGTTTGATGAAAAAAATTAATAAAGTTGAAAAATCCCAACATTTCACAAAACCTCCATCAAGATATTCTGAGGCTAGCTTGGTAAAAGAATTGGAAAAACGAGGTATAGGACGACCATCAACCTATCAAGAGATTATTACCAATATACAAGACAGAGGTTATGTCAGAAGTGAGAATAAAAGACTTTATGCGACCAAAATAGCTAATTTAATCTCTGACCGACTTATCAAATCCTTCACTAATATTATGGATTACAGTTTTACCGCAAATATGGAAAAGAGCTTAGATGAAGTAGCGGAGGGCAAAGAAAGTTGGAAAAAATTACTAGAAGAATTTTATGCTGAATTCAATGAAGCTAAAAAAGTTGCAGTTGATGTCATGGAAAGAAATAACCCAATCTCTACCAAGGTTAGATGCACTGAATGTGATTGCGATAAAGAAATGATTCTTAGGACTAATCAAACAGGCCAATTTCTCGGATGTGAAGGTTACTTTGATGAAGGCGATTTAAAATGCAAAAAAACATATTCTTTAATTCCAGAAGAATTATTCACTGACAATGATGATAAAGAAGCTGAGAGCATTTTTAATAAACCAAAATGTGATATTTGTGGCTCAACAATGGATGGTTTCATCATCGATGAAAATAGAAAATTGCATATTTGCTCAAGCTCACCGATATGTCCAGGCACAAAATTAGAAGAAGGTAATTTCATAAAGCCAAAAAATGGCGAAGAAGAATTGATCGATTGTCATAAATGCGATGCAAAAATGGAATTAAAAATTGGTAGATTTGGTAAGTATTTTGCGTGTCAATCATGTACAGCAACAAGGCAAATCATGAAAAATGGCCAACTTAAACCAATTTTTATGGACCCAATAGAAATGTCAGATTTAAAATGTGAAAAGTGTGATGATATCTATCTTTTAAGGGATAGTTTGAAAGGTCTTTTTCTAGCTGCATCCCAATTTCCAAAAAATAGAGAGACAAGAGCTCCATTGGTAAGTGAAATAAAATCAGTCATTGATAAGTTACCAGAAAAGCATCAGATTTTTGCTAATGCTCCAGAGCTAGACCCAGATGGTGATAATTTAGTTGTTCGTTTTAATAGAAAAGATGGAAGCCATACACTTTCTGCCGAGGCAAAAGGAAAGAAAAAGAAATTATTTTTCGTTTATGAAGGATCCGATTGGAAAGAAATGCAAAGAGATTAGTAAAAAGACTTTAATAATTCTCAAAAGCACCTAATATAAAAATATGTCCAAATATTTAGAATTAGTCGAAGTTTCCGAAGGTGTTGTCGTTTTAAGAAGGTCTGATCAAAAAGATGCACCGCTTGTAAGAATTGAATTTTCATCAGAAGTTAAAACATTATTGATTGGCATGGAGTTTGACGTTGCTAAAGAAATGATCAAATCTGGGATTGAAACCCTTAACAGCGATATTGATATGGATGCTCTTGATGACGATGTCTTTGATTCTTTCCTCAAAAAAGATTTAGAAGATAGAGTGGTTCACTAAATTAAAGGTCTTCTCTAATAATACCTACTGCTTTCCCTTCAATTGAGAAATTAGATGTATCATCAACCAAAATGTCTGAAAAACTTTTATTTTCAGCCACAAGTCTGATGCCAGATGAATCTTTTTTAAACCTCTTGAGAGTTACTTCGTCTTCTAACCTTGCAACAACTATTTCCCCATTTTCTGCATTATTTGTTTTTCGAACACCAACAAGGTCATTATCCAATATGCCAGCATCTATCATGCTTTCTCCTTGAACCCTCAGAAAAAAATCGACCGATTTATTGAGAGGATTTGAGTGTATAGTTTTTTCAACATTCTCGTAAGCCGTAATTGGACTACCGGCAGCAACACTACCAATGAGAGGGATACCAGAAATCTCTTCAACTAATTTTATTCCTCTTGATGAGCCTGGCACTTTTTCAATAACACCCTTTTTAACAAGGGCTTTAATATGCGATTCAGCAGCATTCACTGATTTAAAATCTAAAATTTTTGCTATTTCAGCTCTTGTTGGTGGATAACCATTGCTCTGTAGTGATTCTTTGATAACATCAAATACTTTGATCTGTTGTGCAGTAAGGTTTAACATATACTGTAATTATATACAGTAAAATATAAAAAATACAAATATTATGTCGATACTCAAAATAGGAATTAGTTCAAGAGCCTTGTTTGATTTAGGTGAAAGCCATGAAATTTTTAAAAAAGAAGGCATTGAAGAATATTCTAATTATCAAAAAAAGAATGAGAATAAACCATTAGATAAGGGCGTAGCTTTTAATTTGGTAGAAAAGCTTCTTCAAATGAACAATAAAAAAGAAAAGCTCGTTGAAGTTATTTTATTATCAAGAAATAGTTCAGATACGGGATTGAGAATATTTAATTCAATAGAAAAAAATAACTTAGATATCTCACGAGCAGTATTTTCAGGTGGTGAAAGTCCGTTTCCTTATGTTGATGCCTTAGATATCGACCTTTTTTTATCTGCAGATGTTAAAGATGTAAAAATGGCTATTGAAAATAATATTGCAGCTGCGCATATCTTTACCGATAAATATAAACCTTCTGATTCTAAGCAATTACGAATTGGCTTTGATGCGGATGCAGTTATTTTCTCAGATGAATCAGAAGTCACTTACAAAAAGAAAGGGCTCAAAACTTATTTAAAAGAAGAGGGTGCATCAAAGAAACCAATAAGTCCTGGCCCTTTTAATGATTTCTTAAAAAAATTAAATCTAATTCAATCTGAATATTCAGCGGATAAATGTCCAATTAGAATTGCGCTTGTAACAGCTAGAGCGGCACCAGCTCATAAGCGGGTTATTAATACGCTCAGAAAAGAAAACATAAGAATTGATGAAACTTTTTTCCTGGGTGGTCTAGCAAAAGGTAAATTCCTAAAAGGATTCTCAGCCGATATATTTTTTGATGACTTAACTGAGAATTGTTTAGAGGCAACTAGTCATGTATCAACAGGTCATGTACCATACGGGATCAATAATCCTAAATGAAAATTCTCTGTACTGACTTAGAAGGCACACTTGCACCAGAGATATGGCAAGAAATAGCTAATGAGTATCAAATCGAAGACTTACAACTAACTACCAGAGAAATTCCAGATTTTGAAGAATTGATGCAAAGAAGACTGGATGTATTATCAAAAAATCAAATCTCGTATAACGAATTAAAATTATTTTTAGAAACAATTCAGCCATACGATCAGGCAAGAGAATTTTTAGCGTCTTTGGCAGAGCAGTACCAAATAGTTATTGTCTCAGATACTTTTTACGAATTAGGTCTTCCAGTCGTTAAAAAATTAGGGAACTACCCCTTGTTATGTCACAAGCTAAAAATTGTGAATGATTTTATTACTGGTTACAAAAAAAGACAGGAAGAACCAAAGAAAAATGTTGTCAAAGCTTTTAAAGCAATGAATTTTGAATGTTTTTGTATGGGAGATTCTTATAACGATATTCAGATGATAGAGGAGTCTGATGGAGCATTTATTTTCGCTCCCGATGAGGTAAAAGCTTCCCGTCCTGATATAATTTCATTCGATAATTACAACGATTTAAAAAAATACCTATTACATGAATAATTTATCAGTTGAAAAATATGTAAGACCAAAATTAGAACTGCCTAATAATGGAAAAAATTTGTTGCTTCACAGTTGCTGTGCTCCTTGTGCTGGGGAAATAATGGAAGCTATTGCCGCTTCAGGAATTGAAACAACTATTTATTTTTATAATCCAAACATACATCCAAAAGAAGAATATGAAATAAGAAAAGATGAAAACATTAGATTTGCTGAAAAGTTAGGATTTAATTTTATTGATGCTGACTACGATAAAGATAATTGGTTTGAAAGAGTGAAAGGGCTTGAAGATGAACCAGAAAGAGGAGAACGATGTACTGTTTGTTTTGACATGAGATTTGAAAGATCAGCTCTTTTTGCCCATGAAAATAACTATGATACCTTTGCAACGACACTTGGGATATCAAGATGGAAAGACTTGGAGCAAATCAATGCCTCTGGTTTAAAAGCAGCAAATCGTTATAATGATTTGGATTTCTGGGATTTCAATTGGAGAAAACAAGGCGGTTCTGCACGCATGTTGGAAATTTCTAAACAAGAGAAATTTTATAAACAAGAATATTGTGGATGCGTTTACAGTTTAAGAGATACAAATAGATGGAGAAAATCGCAAGGAAGAGAAATCATAAAAAGGGGAATAAATTTTTACGAAATTAAATCATGAAAAAATTACAAGGCGCCGGTTTAAGAGGACAATCTGCAGGTCAAACTTCACTATCTACCGTAGAACAGGAAGGTAGTCTTAGATATCTTGGTTATAGCATCGAAGATCTTGCTAAAAATGCAAGTTTTGAAGAGGTTGCTTACCTCCTTTTAATGGGACATTTGCCAAAAAAACAAGAATTAGATGAATTTGAAAATGAGTTGGCCAGTCTTCGAGAAATGCCTGATTCATTAATAACTGTCCTCGAATCAATTCCTGCAGAAGCACACCCCATGGAAGTAGTTAGAACAATTATTTCTTACATGGGTGTGATCGAGTCAGAAAAGTCATTCGACGAACAACTATACGTTACGAAAAGATTGCTAGGGGTGACAACTACTGCAATTGTTTATTGGTATAAGTTTTCTCATGAAGGAATTAGAATTGAGCAAACTTCAAATGAAATTTCTGTTGCTGCACATTTTCTTAAATTATTAAGGCAAGAGGAAATAAACGATCTTCACAAGAAGACATTAGATGTTTCATTAACTTTGTACGCTGAACACGAATTTAACGCATCGACATTTACTGGTAGGGTCTGTGCATCTACATTGTCTGATCTTCATTCTTGCTTAACAGCTGCTGTTGGGAGTTTAAGAGGCCCATTGCATGGTGGAGCTAATGAAGAAGCTATGAAAATGCTTGAAGAAATAGATTCGCTTGAGAGTGTAAAAGGGTACGTTGATCAAAAACTTGATAACAAAGAAAAGATTATGGGTTTTGGCCATGCTGTGTACTCCGTTAAAGATCCTCGAAGCGACATCATTAAGGAATATTCAGCAAAATTAAGTGAAGGCCATAAAGATAAGCTACTACATGATGCAGCGGTGGTTATGGAAGCTTATTTGAAGGAAAAAAAAGGGCTATTTCCTAATACCGATTTCTTTCATGCACCAGCGTACCACTATTTAGGCATACCAACAAAGTTGTTCACACCACTTTTTGCTATTGCAAGAATCATAGGATGGTCAGCACATGCTTATGAACAAAGAGACAATAATAGAATAATTAGACCAAGTGCAGATTACATTGGCCCAGAGGATAGAAATTGGGTTGATATTGAATCTAGATAATGTCTGACTTTGATCCAATCATCAAAAAAATATCTGACTACGTCCAGAATTACCAAGCAAACGAAGAATCTCTTCAAGAAGCAAAAACATGTTTTTTTGATAGCATTGCATGCGCATTCATGGCTTTAGAACATGATCAAGTGAAAAAATTCATTGATATTGACTATATTAAAAATTCTCAAGGTTCTGTGAGAGTCGTTGGCACTGATTTAAAGACTAATGTCTTGGATGCAACATTTTTAAATGGTGCATTAATAAGGTGGTTAGATTTTAATGATACATGGCTAGCTAAAGAATGGGGCCATCCGTCCGATAACTTATCAATAATTTTAGCTTTAGTTGATTATTTAAAAAGTCATAGAAATAAATCTCTAAATTTTAAAGAGGTCCTTAATTACATGGTCATGGCACATGAAATTCAGGGAGCTTTAGCTATAGAAAATAGCCTTAACAAGGAGGGTCTGGATCATGTAGCTTTGGTAAAGATAGCCTCTGCCTCAGTTGGAGCAAAAATGTTGGGACATAACGATCATCAAATTAAAGCAGTAATTAGTAACGCATTTATTGATGGGCAAAGTTTGCGCACATATCGCCATTTTCCAAATACTGGAGCTAGGAAAAGTTGGGCTGCGGGAGATGCATCAGCTAAAGCACTTAAACAAGTGTTTATTTCTGAAGTTAGTGATGAAAGTTATCCAACTGCTTTGTCGGCAAAAAACTGGGGCTTTAATGACGTTTTAATGGGTGAAAATCCTCTGAAACTTGAACGAGACCTAGATTCTTATGTTATGGACAACATTTTATATAAAGTATCTTTCCCAGCTGAATTTCATGCACAAACTGCTGCAGAAGCGGCAATATCTTTATCATCAGAAGTTAAAGGAAAAATTCATGACATAAAAGAAATTAAGTTATTTACACAAGAACCAGGCGTAAGAATCATTTCAAAAAAAGGCCCTTTGAATAATTTTGCTGATAGGGATCACTGCATTGAGTATATAGTTGCATGGTGTTTGCTGAATGGAAATTTAAATTCAAATTCCTATTCAGATAGCTCTGCTAGTGATGAAAATATCGATAAACTCAGAAAGCTAACAAATACTTTAGAAGATCAAGCTTACACCAGAAGTTATTACGATTTAGATGAAAGGGCAATACCAAATAAGGTCGTTGTATCTATGATCACAGGTGAGGTATACGAGAAAGAAGTTATATATCCTTTAGGTCATAAAGAAAGAAGAGCAGAATCTTTACCATTTTTAAAAGAAAAGTTTGAAAAGAGTATAGTGAAAGCGGATATAAGAGTGGATGAGCTAATGAAATTTTATGATGAAAAAAATCTAGATTCTATTAATATATACGATCTATTAAATTGCATTTATAAGTAATATGTCAGGTAATACATTTGGAACAATATTTAAACTTACAACTTTTGGTGAAAGTCATGGCAGCGCATTGGGTGCTGTTATTGATGGATGTCCACCAAATATTGAGTTAGACGAAAGTGTTATTCAACAAGATCTTGATAGAAGAAAGCCAGGCCAATCTAAATTTGTTACTCAAAGAAAAGAAGGAGATAAAGTAGAGATTCTTTCTGGTGTATTTGAAGGTGTCACAACAGGAACACCTATTGGTTTAATTATTAGAAACGAAGATCAAAAATCAAAAGATTATGCAAATCTTAAAGATAAATTTAGGCCAGGCCATGCAGATATTACTTACCAAGAAAAATATGGAATACGAGATTATCGTGGTGGTGGAAGAGCAAGTGCACGCGAGACTGCAATGAGGGTAGCAGGTGGTGCAATAGCGAAAAAAGTCTTATCTAGTTTAGGTGTAAAAGTTAGAGGTGGTGTTGTCCAGGTTGGAGATATAAAAGCCAAAGATATTAATTACGAATCAAAAAATGAGTTCAATTTTTTAGATGAGTCAAAAGTAGAAGGATTAAAAGAATTTTTTGCAAAATTAAATAAAGAACAAGATTCAATTGGAGCAAAAATATTAATAAATATTTCTGGCATGCCATCTGGCATTGGTTCTCCGGTTTTTTCTAAATTAGATGCTGAATTAGCGAAGGCAATGATGAGTGTCAACGCTGTTAAAGCTGTTGAAATTGGCACAGGTTGTGACGTAGTAACTATGAGGGGTTCTGAAAATAGAGATAAAATCAATAAATCTGGTTTCGAATCAAATAATTCAGGAGGAATTTTGGGGGGCATTTCTAACGGTGATGAAATAAATGTATTTGTATCATTAAAACCAACATCAAGCATATCTCAAAAAACTAAAACACTTGATATAAATAATGATGAAGTAGAACTTCAAGTGAAAGGAAGACATGATCCTTGTGTTGGTCTCAGAGCAACACCAATATTAGAAGCAATGGCAATGATGTGTATGCTTGATCAAATTCTCATAGATAGAGGGCAGTGTTTTAATGTTCAAAGACATTTCAAAGATTAATTTTTCTGAATTTGAAAACATTATCAAAAACCCATCTCAATTTTTACAACAATACGATCTAAGTCTTTCAAATAACGAGATATATTTTATTGCTTCATTAATACTACTATTCATAGTTGGTGTATTCTTCGATTTGTTTAAATCAAAGAAAGAAATTCTTGACAGTGATCTGCCCGATATTGACTATAAATCCAATGAAATTGCATCTAATACAATTATCCAGAAAATTGACTTAGCAAATGCCTATATAAGTATGGGAAAAAAAACTAAAGCTAAAGGCATTATAGAAAGACTAGAAAAAAATCAATTATCAAAAAGCGAGAAAAAAGAAATTAACAAACTAAAAAAATTATTAAATGAGTAGATTTTTCGTACAGTTAGAATACGACGGCACTAAATATCATGGCTTTCAAAAACAGCCAAAAACTACCAAGACAATTCAGTATCATCTCGACAAAGCCTTAGCTAAGGTTGCTAATCATAAAATTTCGACCGTATGCTGCGGAAGAACTGATGCAGGGGTTCATGCTTTAAATCAATTTATACATTTTGATACCAGTTCAATAAGAAAAATAGATTCTTGGATAAAGGGTGTTAATGTGAACCTGCCAGATGATATTGTTGTAAAGAATTTTTATAAAGTAGATAAAAATTATCATGCTAGATTCGATGCAACTTCCAGGGAGTATCTTTATGTAATTAAAAATGCAAATATTCCGCCGGCAATAGGCTTTAATAACTGTTTATGGATCAAACAAACTTTAAATATCGAAAAAATGAACAAAGCTGCACAATATCTATTGGGTGAAAAAGATTTTTCAGCATTTAGGGCTTCAGGGTGTCAATCTAAATCTCCTGTTAGAGAGATTGTGAAGACAAAATTTGTTAGCAAGGGAGAGTATCTATATTTCTTCATTAAAGGAAATGCTTTTATGCTTAATATGGTCAGAATAATTATGGGCACTTTGCTGGATGTTGGAACAAATAAAATTAACGTCACAGATTTTAAGAATATTATTAAGCAAAAAAACAGAAAGAAAGCAGGAAAAACTATTTCTCCAAAAGGATTGTATTTTCTTGGACCGGAGTATAATGAGCTAAATTATACAAAAGAGGCAATTTTAGATGAACTGGATTAAAGACTTTATTCCAACAATTAAGAGAAATATTTCTCAGACATTTGGTGAAGAAAAAGATAGTAAAATACCGGAAGGGTTATGGAGATCTTGTGATTCATGTGGCTCTATTCTTTATATTCCAGAACTTAAAAAGAATTCTTATGTCTGCTCAAAATGCTCTCATCATTTTAAAATAAATGTAAAAGAGAGAATCGAAGTCACATTTGATAAGGGCAGCTATAAGGATCTTAATAAAACCGAAGCTTTCAAAGACTATTTAAAATTCAAAGATACCAAAAAATATAAGGATAGATTTCAAGATGCGCAAAACAAAACTGAATGTGATGAGGCACTTTCAATAGGTGTTGGAACGATCAAAGGCAAAAAAGTTGTAAGTGCAATGTTTGAATTTGATTTTCTTGGTGGTTCTATGGGTGCTATTGTTGGAAAAAGGTTTGCAGCAGCAGTTGACTATGCAGTTAAAAATAGTCATCCATTAATAGTTTTTTCAACTAGTGGTGGAGCCAGAATGCAAGAATCAATGATCTCTCTTTTCCAAATGGGTAAAACAGCAGCAGCAGTAAAAAAATTAAAAAATGAAAACTTGCCTTATATTTCAGTGCTTGTTGATCCTTGTTATGGTGGAGTTACTGCAAGCTTAGCTATGTTAGGTGATCTTATACTAGCTGAACCAAAAGCCAGAATTGGATTTTCTGGTAAAAGAGTAATACAAGATACTGTAAAAGAAGATTTACCAAAAGATTTTCAAACTGCGGAGACTCAATTAGAGAATGGTTTCGTAGATAAAATTATTGATAGAAAAAATTTTAGAGAATTTGTAGATAAAATTCTTACTATGCTGCAGTAAATGAGAGAATTAATTAAATATCTGCTTGGAATTGTTATCATCCTAACAATTATTTATACGATTTTTATAAGTTATAACGTTTTTGTTTTTATAAATTCGGATGAATCTAAAATTACCATCGAAGATTACTCTGATAGCATCATTATAGATAGTCAAAAACGAGAAGCTCTAGAGGAGCTATTTAATTCAGAAAATCTTAAAAATTCATCAAATTATATTAATCTGAATTATGATGGGACGCCGGTTTCATGGGTTTTAAGGGTTGAAAAAGCACTTCTGGGAATTTCTTACGATGAACTTGAAGATGAATTGCTTCGGAATAGCTTTATATCATTTGATGACGGCGATTTTATTCTAATTGGCCCTTATATCGACAGATCTCAACTACTTTTAGCACAAGATTATTTAAATGATAAATTTGGCAAAGATTTAGGTGCAATAGAAAAATGGCAAATTTAAATTTCAGTATTCTGGATTTATTGCTTTTTACTGGTTTAATTCTATTATTTTTTAGAGTGAGGAATAACGGTTTTCTTAAAGAGCTAGTCTTTATCTCTATTCTTTTTACATATTGTTATCTGACCTTAAACAACTTAAAAATCGTTTACAATTATTTTGATGATGAAGGTTTTGATTATGCGCAATCAATCTATAATGTTTTTTTAGGTCTTTTTGCTTGTGCAGGCTTACCTTTTGTTAACTTTTTCACTGGGCTCTATATTCCCAAGCTTAAAGGAGTTATAAACATTACCTTAGGCTGTATTATTGCAATAGTACGATTTTTGTTATTAATTTTCTTTATTCTGCAACTTTTCCCAACTTTTACTGATGCAACTTTGGTTAAAAATTCATTTGTTGTTAATATCATACTTTCTTATTTTGAAAATATTTTTATTTATCTATTAAGCTGATGTGTGGCATTGTTGGAATCGTTCAAAAAGACAATTGTTTTACTGATCTCTATGATTCATTAATAATGCTGCAGCATAGGGGTCAAGATGCTGCTGGAATGACTATTTGTGAAAATGGAAAACTGTCATCACGCAAAGCAAAAGGTTTGGTCAAAGAAGTTTTTAATCAACAGCATTTTGAAAGATTAAAAGGCAATTATGGTATTGGTCATGTTCGTTATCCAACAGCAGGAGGTAACTCTAAAGAATACGCTCAACCAATGTATGTAAATTCACCATACGGTATTTCACTAGCCCATAATGGCAATCTGTCGAATACTGAAGAGCTTGCAGAGGAGCTATTTCATAGTGATTTACGTCATATTTCTACTGATTCAGACTCAGAAGTTCTATTGAATATTCTGGCACATGAAATATCTAAAAGAGGAGAAAATGAACCAAGTCCAGATACATTTTTTGACGCAGTTGAAAGCACATTCAAAAGATGCGAAGGAAGTATTAATGTAGTTTCAATTATTACTGATTATGGTTTACTGGCCTTTAGAGATAAATTAGGCATAAGACCATTATCAATTGGTTCAAGAGTTAATAGTGATGGTGGCAAAGATTATATGGTTTCTTCTGAAAGCTGTGCTTTCGCCTCATCAAGTTACGAGTTTGAACGGGATGTAGTGCCAGGTGAAGCTATTTTTATTTCCTTTGATGGAGAGATTTATTCAAGAAAATGTGCAGAAGATTCATCTTTAAATCCATGTTTATTTGAATATGTATACTTTGCCAGGCCAGATTCAGTTATTGATGGTGTCAGCGTATATCAAGCAAGACAGCTAATGGGGGAAAAACTAGCTGAAAAAATAAAACAAGTCATACCAGACGAAGATATTGATGTGGTTATACCTATACCTGAGAGCTCGATTACAAGTGGAACAAAAGTTGCTCGTGTTTTAAATAAAGACTTAGCTTATGGTTTTGTGAAAAATAGATATGTAGGCAGAACATTTATCATGCCTGAACAAATTCTTCGCAGAGAATCTGTTCGAAGAAAATTAAACCCTATATCAGATGAATTTAAAGATAAGAAAGTTCTTCTGGTTGATGACTCAATTGTGAGAGGCACAACAATGAAGCAAATAGTGTCAATGTGTTATAAAGCTGGAGCTAAAAAGGTATCAGTTGCTTCAGCTGCAGCAGAAGTAAAATTTCCAAACGTCTATGGAATTGATATGGCAGCAAAAAAAGATTTAATCGCTAGCTCAAGAACTAATGAGGAAATAAAAGAATTTCTTGGTTGTGATCATTTAGTCTATCAATCACTAGAGGATATGGTCCAATCTGTGATTGAGCTTAATCCCAATATTGATAATGTAGAAAAATCAATTTTTGACGGCAACTATCCTACGAATATTTCTACGGAATATTTAGAAAATCTCGAGAAAATCAGAGGATAGATTAATTTTTTATTTCTTCAATATCTAAATGAGATATATCCATTTCTCTTACTTTTTTTAGATATTCCTCAATTTCATTGAAGTTCATGTATCGAAAGACATCTTCGGACATTGTATTTAAATCTTCCATATACTCTTTATATTCCGCAACAGTTGGTATTTTCCCTAAAAGCGAGGAAATTGCTGTTACTTCTGAAGAAGCTAGATAGACATTGCACCCATCTCCCATTCTATTTGGAAAGTTTCTAGTTGAAGTAGAGACCATAGTCGTGTTATCAGCTGCTCGTGCTTGGTTGCCCATACATAATGAACATCCTGGTATTTCAACTCGGGCTTTTGATCCATTAAATATTTCATAGTATCCTTCTTGCTTAAGCTGATATTCATCCATTCTGGTTGGTGGCACTACCCATAATCTTGTTTTTGACTCTCCATATTTATCTAGCAGCTTACCTGCTGCACGAAAATGGCCAATATTTGTCATACATGAACCAATAAAAGTTTCATCAACATTGTCCCCAGCTACGTCTGATAGTTTTTTTACATCATCTGGATCATTTGGACAACATAAAAGCGGTTCTGTAATTTCCTCTAATGGAATATCAATCACAGCAGCATATTCTGCATCATGATCTGCTTCCATTAATTCAGGATTTTTTATCCATTCTTCCATTTCTCTTGCTCTTCTCTCTAATGTTTTCGGATCATGATAGCCATCAGATATCATCCAGCGCATCAAAGTAATATTAGATTTTAAATATTCTATAATTGGCGCTTTGTCTAATTTAACTGTACAGCCTGAAGCAGATCTTTCAGCAGAAGCATCAGATAACTCAAACGCTTGTTCAATTTTTAAATCTGGTAAGCCTTCTATCTCAAGGCATCTACCTGAGAAAATATTCTTTTTATTCTTTTTATCTAAAGTAAGTAACCCATTTTGCAAAGCATAGTATGGTATTGCGTGAACCAGATCTCTAATTGTGATCCCTGGATTTAATTTGCCCGAAAACCTTACAAGAACACTTTCAGGCATTTCCAGAGGCATGACTCCTAAAGTAGCAGCAAACGCAACCATTCCTGAACCTGCAGGAAAGCTTATGCCAATAGGAAATCGAGTATGACTATCACCGCCAGTTCCAACTGTATCTGGTAACAGCATTCTATTAAGCCAAGAATGTATAATGCCATCACCTGGTCTGAGAGACACTCCCCCTCTGTTGATAAAAAAATCAGGCAGAGTTCTATGTGTTACTTCATCGACTGGCTTTGGATATGCTGCCGTATGACAGAAAGATTGCATGACCAAATCAGATGAAAACCCTAGACATGCTAATTCTTTAAGTTCATCTCTAGTCATAGGGCCTGTTGTATCTTGTGAACCAACAGTAGTCATACGGGGCTCACAGTATTGTCCAGCTCGAACTCCTTTCATTCCACAAGCCTTGCCCACCATTTTTTGAGCAAGGGTATAGCCCTTAGTGCTCTTTTCACTTGCGCCATATCTCTGAAAAACGTCCGATGGCTTAAGGTTAAGTTTTTCTCTTGTTTTATCTGTTAACTGACGTCCAATAATTAGATTGATTCTTCCTCCAGCTCGAACTTCGTCAAATATCACCTCACTCTTTAAATCAAACGTAGTAATGATCTCTTTTGAGGTAGCATCTAATATCTGACCATCGTATGGTTTAAGAATTATCTTTCGCCCATGTTCGAGGGCATCGACATCCAATTCAACTGGAAATGCTCCTGAGTCTTGCAATGTATTGTAAAAAATAGGAGCAATTTTATTTCCAAAACAGAAGCCGCCAGTTTTCTTGGCAGGTACAAATGGAATTTCATCTCCCATGTGCCAAAGCATTGAGTTTACAGCAGATTTTCTAGATGAACCTGTTCCTACAACATCTCCAACGAAAGCTAATTTTGAGCCATCTTTTTTAAGTTCTGTCAGCTTGTCAAGAGGATCAGAAATATTTTCCGACCATTTAAGAAAAGCCTGTGCATGCAGAGGTATGTCTGGTCTTGACCATGCCTCTTTTGCTGGTGAAAAGTCATCTGTATTTGTTTCTCCGCTAACCTTGTAGACAGTTAACTCTATTTCTGCTTCTACTTTAGGTTTACTTAAGAACCAATCTGCATCGGCCCATGAATTTATAATTTCTTTTGCATATTCATTTTCGCTTTGCAGATCAAAAATATCATTGAAAGAGTCATAAACAAGAATTGTATGTTTTAGGGCTGACGCAACCTCTGCTCCAAATTTCTTTGCTTTAAGCACAGTAACTAAAGCCTCAACAGAATATCCTCCAAGCATGGTTCCTAACATTGCTATCGCTTTTTGCGGTGGAATTAAATCTGTCGAAATATTTTCTAGTGCTAAGTCTTTAAGAAACGCTGCTTTGACATATGCTGCTTCATCTACGCCAGGAGGCACTTCATTTTCAAGCAGTGTTAACAGCTCATTAGAGCCTTCTCCACTTTCGAACATATCTGCTACAGCTTGAACTTGTTCTGCTTTTAAAGGTAGGGGAGGGAGGCCTAGCTCTCTTCTTTTTTCTCTATCTTTGTAATACTCTTTTAACATAACCTAAAAATTTGATCTAGATTTTACATCTAAGTACTCTAAATATAAAGAAAGAGAAATTTTTAATGGAAAATAAGTTAATAAAAAGAACGCCTTGCATAGGAGTATGCTCTACAACCTATGGAGACGATATTTGTAGGGGCTGTCGAAGATTTCGGCATGAAATAACTTCTTGGATTAATTACTCAGATTCTGAGAAAAATATAATAAATAGAAGATTGGAAAAATTTAAAGTTACTGTTCTAGAGGAAAAATTTCTTGTTGCTGATGTAGATAAATTCAAAGTAGCGCTCAATCAGTCAAAAATCAGATTTAATCAAGATTTAGAACCTATATGTTGGGTATTTGATCTTTTCAGATCTTTAAATACTGAAGACCTCAATCTCAAGGATTTTGGTTTAGCGATTCAAAAAGAGTTTGCAAACATTCCTTTGCCACAACTTAAAGAAGACGTAAACAAAGAATTTTACGAATTATCGCTTGCACATTATCAAAGATATATACAGCCAAGCTTCTTTACTTAGTTATCGGGATTTCTTCAATTTTTGTTGTATATCTTTTTGATTTAATCTCTCTTTTCATTCTCCAAGTATTACGATAGCCTTGATTCCCAAAGCCTATTTTTGCTATTTCCATTAAATTAATATAATCCACGGTTTGCATCAGTTTTGAAGCCATTTTCTCGTCTCTTTTTTTGTCAAAAAGAGACATTTGATAGCCATATCTATTAGTAAAATCACTCAGCAATACACCTGCTTTGGCATACTGATAACCATCTGCAAATATTTGATCTAATATTCGATTTGCATTCTTAATGATTATTCTCGTATCGTCTGTTGGGTGAACTAGTTCAAAAGATTTGGCAGCATAAATTTGTCTAACTCTGGTATTAAATCTATTTGATCTAATGAAAGCTGTTATTAATCTGCATTTTTGCTTTTCATATCTTAGCTTTTCTGCAGCTCTACTGGCGTGAAAGCTAATTGCTTCACTAAGAATACTTTTTGATCGAATACTCTTTCCAAAACTTCTGCTTACCATTATTTGTTTTTTAGGTTCCATAAAATCATGTAAAGTTATGCATGATTGGCCCTTAAGCTCTCTTACAGTTCTTTCTAAAACAACATTAAAATTATCTCCGATTAATCTTGAATCTACCTGACTTAAATCATAGGCAGTTTTTATATCGATATTTTCTAATTTTTCAGTTAGTTTTCTGCCTATGCCCCAAATCTTTTCAATAGGCATAGACTTCAAGAAATGTCTTATTACCCTGGGCTCAGATAGAATGACGACACCATCGAACCTCGGATCATTTTTAGCAACTTTATTTGCTAATTTTGCAAGTGTTTTTGTTGGAGCGATGCCTATACTTACTGGCACTCCTATCCAGTCTTTAATCCTCTTTTTGCAGTCGTAAGCAAAATTTACCAAATCAATATTTTTTCTAAAGGTTCTTAGATCAAGAAATGCTTCATCTATGCTGTAAATATCAATTTCCGGGCAAAGATCAGATAAAACATTCATAACCCTGTTAGATATATCAGCATAGAACTCATAATTAGATGAAAAAACTATTCCACCTTTAGACAAATATTGGTCTTTAACCTGATACCACGGTTGTGTCATGCTGATGCCCATCTTTTTAGCTTCTGGTGAGCGAGCAATAACACAGCCATCGTTATTACTTAAAACTACTATGGGTCGATGTTTTAGATCTGGTCTAAATATTTTCTCACAAGAAGCGTAAAAACTGTTGCAGTCGATTAAAGCAAACATTAATAGGTATTAATTGAAGAAGTGACTACTCCGAGAAGTTCAAAATTTATGATTTTATCTATATCTAATAATTTATTATTAGAACAATCGGTAACAAGAACTTTTTTTGAGCCTAAAAGGATCTTTCTGCAGAGAAACTCACCATTGATAGAAGCTACTACTATATTCCCATTGGATGGTTTGAGGCTTCTATCGATGATTAAGATAGCATTATTTTTTATTCCAGAAAGAATCATTTCATTGCCCCTAAAGCGCATTAAAAAAGTAGAACTAGCTCTTTTTATTAAGAGATCATTCATATTAATTGGATTTTCTATATAGTCATTAGCTGGGCTCGGAAACCCAGATTGTTTCAGCTTTTTATGGGAAAAGGGGTCTTTATAATCTTTATTAGGAAACATAAAAGTACTGTATATTTATACAGTATTTTATAATAAATTTTTAGATGGTGAAAGACTTTAGTTCAATGTTTCCTTCGTTATATTCAGCCACCCAGCCTTTATCTTCCCAGCTGCCAAGAACAACTCTAGATGAGCCATTATCTAATTTATGAATTGCTGGTCGATGTGTATGTCCATGAATAAGAAAATCTATTTTATGTTTTTCTATTACCTGAGCAACGTAAGTTTGATTTACGTCCATAATATTTTCAGCCTTGTTGCTACTTGATTCAGCGCTTTTAGCTCTAAGGTCATCGGCAAAAGCAATTCTTTCAGCAATTGGCTTTTGTAAAAAGTCTTTTTTCCATTCCTCAGACCTTAAAGATTTTTTTAAAGCTTGATATTCAACATCATCAATGCAAAAACTATCGCCATGAGCAATCATTAAGGAAATGCTTGAATCTTCAATGACCGTCATATCATTAATAATTCTAAGGCCTGTATTTTTTTCAAACTGTGACCCAAGCAGAAAATCTCTATTACCGTGGATAAAATAGATACTAAGACCTTGATCATGAGCATCCTTAATTTTGTTTTGAATTAGTTCATTTATGGGGTGAGGATCATCATCACCAACCCAATATTCGAACAGATCACCAATTATGTAGAGAGACTTATATTTCTCAGGAGCTTTGGCTAGGAAATTAATGAAGGCATGTAGCCTGTGATTATCAACAGGTTCAAGGTGCAAGTCAGATATAAAAGCGATTGACATAAACTGATAATAAAACTTTTTTACTGATTATGGAAAACCATTAAATGCATTTAAAATGCAAAGATTAAAAATGAAAGATATCACCCTTTTAACTTGTAGAGCCTATTTCAAGCCAAATAAAATCACCCCTTACATTGCAAATATTCTTAAAGAAGAGCAGTTATTAAAAGCTGCATTAGAGAAACAGGGTTTAAGTGTTGAAATAACATATTGGGATAACCCAACTTATAATTGGTCAGCAACAAAAGCTGTAATTTTTAGAACAATTTGGGATTACTTCGAAAGATTTGACGAGTTTTGGAAATGGTTGCAGGAACTAAATACTCAAACCAAACTAATAAATTCATTTGATCTTATTAAGTGGAATATTGATAAACACTACTTAAAAGATCTTAGTAATTGGGGCATTGAGACTGTGCCGACCTATTTTGCTGATAAAGGCTGCAACATCAAACTTCACGAAATTGCTAAAACAAACCAATGGAAAAATTTAGTAATTAAGCCTGCAATTTCTGCCTCAGCTTTTAAGACATATAAAATCCTTGCCAATGAAATTCAAGGTAATGAAAAATCATTCAACAGTCTTGTGCAAGAGAGGGATATGCTCGTACAGCCTTATTTCGAAACCATTACCAAATTAGGAGAGGCTTCTTTGATGGTGTTCGATGGAAAGTTTACTCATGCAATTCTAAAAAAAGCTCTGCCAGGTGATTTTCGTGTACAAGATGATTTTGGTGGGACGGTTTATAACTACATGCCAACAAAAGAAGAGATTAATTTCGCTGAAAAAGTCTTTGAAGTTTGTAAAACAAAACCAATATATGGAAGAGTAGATATAGTTTGGGACAATGATAAGAATTTTTACTTATCTGAGTTAGAGATTATTGAACCTGAACTTTGGATAAGAAACTATCCAAAATGTGCAGAAAGAATAGCTGAAGCAGTTAAGAAAATTTTATAATTAAATTTTAGGAGAATTATGAGCAGTTTAGAAAGTGTTAAGAAAGTAGTTGAAATATACGTTGAATCAATGAAAGAATCTAGTGCAGATAAGGTTAGAGAAGCTTTTCATCCAAATGCAAAAGTTGTGGGCCATCTTCATGGCGATTTTCTGGAAATGAGTACTGAGGATTTTGCAGGTTTTGTTGCAGCACAAGAACCGGCAGAGGTAGAGTATGAAATACTCTCAACTTATGTTGAAGGCACAACCGCCGCAGTCAAAATTAGGGATAAATATTTGGGTATCACTTTTTTAGATACGTTATCACTAATAAAAATTGATGATCAATGGAGTATATACAACAAACTATTCAACGTTGAAGAAGAATAAATTCTTCACTCTATGACAAAAGTAAAACCAAAACTTCGAGGCACTTTTCATCAAGCAATGTTTTTCATTGCTATCGGAGCATGTACGCCACTAATTGTTAAAAGTAGCAGCGCATCTGAATATGTTGCAACATCAATTTATTCTGCTGCTGTCATGATGATGTTTGGTTTTAGTGCGCTCTACCATAGGTTTGACTGGAACACATTGATAAAAAAAAGAATGAGAAAACTCGATCATGTTGGAATATTTATTATGATTGCTGGCTCATTTACACCCATAGCACTTTTAGTTATCCCCTGGCCTGATGGATTATTTTTGTTGATATTAATTTGGTGTGTTGCTTTGTTTGGCGCTACCCAAGTTATTTTTTTCCCTAATATCAATAGATTATTAAGAGCAGGTATTTACTTAAGCATGGGTCTTATTTCCCTACCGTACTTTTCAACAATGTTTGAAGTATTTTCAGTTGCTAACAGCGTTCTTATAATATTAAGTGCTTTTCTTTATGTAATTGGTGCAGTCGGTTACGGTCTCAAATACCCAAAACTGTCACCAAA
>OZSS01000368.1_pt1 | contig 21304 bp, 16 predicted proteins | sample 1779911 | NCBI WGS metagenome assembly OZSS01 (sample SAMEA2603589, study PRJEB24840) | metagenome | biome: Water; feature: Photic zone; material: Seawater sample | place: Mediterranean Sea | collected 2013-11-12 | depth 10 m | reverse complement strand
CCTTTCTATTGGACAATCTATTTTTTGTTGTAATTTTCAATTAAAGAAACCAAAAATGAAAAAATACATCTTGTCACTCGATGCTGGAACGACAAGTTCACGTGCTATTTTATTTGACCGTAAAGGGAAGCAAATTGCAATGACGCAACAGGAGTTTACTCAGATTTTTCCACACAAAGGGTGGGTAGAACACGATCCTCAAGAAATTTGGGATAGCCAACGCAACGCGGTAACGGCGGTTTTTAAAAAAGGAGTAGGTTCTGCCGAAGAAATAGATTCCATTGGGATTACCAATCAGCGGGAAACTACCCTTATTTGGGAGCGCGTGTCGGGAAAACCCGTTTTTAATGCTATTGTTTGGCAAGATCGAAGAACTGCCAGAACCTGTGAAGAATTAATTGATCAGGGGAAAGCAGCGATCTTTACTGAAAAAACAGGACTGGTTGTAGATGCTTATTTTTCTGCTACCAAGATTAAATGGATCTTAGATAATGACCCCGAGCTTAGGCAGCGTGCCACAGCGGGGGAGTTGGCTTTTGGTACCGTTGACAGCTGGCTCATTTGGCAACTCACTGGCGGCGTCAACCATGTCACAGACGCTACCAATGCCAGTCGCACTATGATTTACAATATTCACAAAGGAGCGTGGGACGACGAATTATTAGAGATTTTAGACATTCCAAAGGCGCTTTTACCTAAGGTGGTCAATTCTTCCGAAGTGGTTGGAACAACAAATCCAGCCCTTTTTGGATCAGCGATAAAGATCGCTGGAATTGCGGGTGACCAGCAAGCGGCATTGTTTGGTCAATTGTGCGTTCAACCTGGGGATGTAAAAAATACCTACGGCACCGGTTGCTTTTGTATTATGAATACAGGGAAAAAAGCGGTTGCTTCCAAAAATAAAATGTTGACCACCATTGCATGGCAAATAGACGGAACAGTCACCTATGCCATTGAAGGGAGTATTTTTACCGCTGGTGCATTGGTTCAATGGTTAAGAGATCAGTTGCACATGATTGATGCAGCCGATGCCATTGAGGATCTGGCAGCCTCTGTTTCAGACAATGGCGGTATTACTTTTGTCCCGGCTTTGGCGGGCTTGGGCGCCCCCTATTGGGATCCCCATGCCACAGGGGCCATTATGGGCATTGCCCGCGGTACCGAAAAGGGCCACATAGCCAGAGCAGCGCTCGAAGCCATTGCTTTGAGATCTCGGGACATCATCATAGAAATGCAAAAAGATGCTGGAGTGGACTTTAAAACTTTAAAAGTTGACGGTGGTGCGAGTAACAATAATCTTTTGATGCAGATTCAAGCCAATTTGATCGATGCACATGTCATTCGACCAAAAGTTACTGAGACTACTGCGATGGGAGCAGCTTTTCTAGCTGGATTGTCTACAGGGTTTTGGTCTTCCACAGCTGCATTGAGTGCGCTTTGGGAAAAAGACCAAACTTTTATTCCAGTAAACGACAAACAGACACAAAAAACAATTGAATTATGGAACGACAGACTTCCAAGAATACTCACCAATAAATGAACAGACAAAAAAGTCTTACAGACATAGAAAAAACTGAACAATGGGATGTAGTAATCATCGGTGGTGGCGCAAGTGGTTTAGGAGCTGCAGTTGATGCTGCAAAAAGAGGTTACAAAACATTGTTATTAGAAAAAAATGATTTTGCTAAAGGAACCTCATCCAGGAGCACAAAATTGGTACACGGCGGCGTACGTTATCTTCAAAACGGTGATATATCTCTGGTCATTGAAGCCCTTAAAGAAAGGGGTATCATGAAAAATAATGCACCCCAGTTGGTCAAAGATATGAGCTTTGTAATACCGTTCTATGATTGGTGGAATAGTCCCTTTTACGGTTTGGGACTTAAAGTATACGATATGATGGCGGGAAAAATGGGCTTAGGACCCTCCACATTGCTCAATAAAGAGGAGACGATTGCATTGATCAACAATGTAAAACAAGAAGGCCTTAGAGGGGGTGTAATCTACCATGACGGTCAGTTTGATGATTCGAGAATGGCCATTACTTTGGCGCTTACAGCAACGGAGCTGGGAGCCACATTGCTCAACTACACCGAGGTGGTGGCCTTAAACAAGGAAAATGACTTGATTAGTGGTTTGGAACTAATCGACCAGGAGACTGGGGTAAAACACCACATCAAAGCTGGGGCGGTGGTCAATGCTACTGGAGTATTCAGTGATCAAATAGTTAAAATGGACCAACCCAACGCAAAACCCTTAATTAGGCCCAGTCAAGGGGTACACTTGGTGTTAGAGAGAACATTTTTGGAGGGCCCCCATGCCATCATGATTCCCCATACCAGTGATGGCCGTGTTTTGTTTGCAGTTCCTTGGCACAATCATGTTGTGGTGGGTACCACCGACACACCCATTGATAATTCCAGCGATGAGCCTACGGCCCTTGAAGATGAAATCTCGTTTATTCTTGAAAACGCATCAGAATACATGACCAAGAAACCGAGAAGAGCAGATGTAAAAAGCGTCTTTGCCGGATTAAGACCACTGGCAGCGCAGCAAGAAAATTCTACACAAACCAAAGAGATTTCTCGACACCATAAGGTGAATGTCACTACCAGTGGGTTGATTAGTGTTTTGGGGGGTAAATGGACTACTTACAGGAAAATGGGTGAAGATACCATCAATACTGCTGCCATAGTCGGCGGTTTAAAAGAGCAAAAAAGTAAAACCAGAAAATTAAAGTTGCACGGTTATGACCAGGATGTAGACTTGGACGACCCTTTGCATGTGTATGGTTCTGAACGCTCCAAGATTGAATCTATGGGTGAATCCAAAGACAATGAATCTTTATCCAATAAATTTTATATTAGTAAAAACTTAATCCTTTGGAGCGTAACGGAGGAAATGGCGATTCACATTGAAGATATTTTGGCACGACGTGCAAGGTGTTTGTTTTTGGACGCCAAGGAAACCCTTCGGATAGCTCCTAAAGTAGCTGAAATCATGGCCGGCGCTCTTGACAAAGATGAGGATTGGATTGCGCAAGAATTAAAAAACTTTAATTTAATTTCAAAAAATTATATTTTATGATTGATCCCTATTTAGCAGAATTTATAGGAACGTTCTTCCTGCTCTTACTGGGGGCAGGAGTAGTGGCGAATGTAAATCTTAAAAACACCATTGCCTCTGAACAGACCCCTTGGGTATTGATAACCAGTGCATGGGGATTTGCGGTTTTTGTCGGGGTTTTTATTACAGGTCAATTCAGCGGCGCCCACTTGAATCCTGCTGTGACCATTGGGCTTTCTGTCGCTGAAAAGTTTTCTTGGAGCTTGGTCCCAGGTTATATTCTCGCTCAGCTGTTGGGTGCCATGGCGGGAAGTTGGGTGTCCTACCTTTTGTATATTGACCATTATCGCATTACTGAGGATGAAGACACTGTAAGAAGTACCTTCTGCACGGGTCCAGCCATTAGGAATTATAAGAATAATCTTTTTAGCGAAACGATAGGAACTTTTGTTTTGGTATTTGGAGTACTTTTCATTGCAGCTCCGAATATTGAGGTGGAAGGTGTGGTGGTACAAAATTTTGGTCTGGGTGCAATCGATGCCCTTCCCGTGGCCATTCTGGTCTGGGTAATAGGTATGGCTATGGGCGGAACTACTGGTTATGCCATCAATCCAGCGCGTGATTTTGGCCCGAGGTTGGTCTATCAAATGTTACCGAGAAAAAATAAAAATGCAGATTGGCCCTATGCTTGGATCCCTATCTTAGGACCTTTCTTAGGAGGCGCCTTGGCAGGTCTTATTTACACCTTTTTGATTTAATTAGACAACACTTGGTCCACACGATCTGGGTAATCGGTGATGATTGCATCTACGCTTAGCTGCATCATTTTTTTTATATCATCTGTTTCATTTATGGTGTAGGGAAACACTTTAAACCCTGCTTCTTGAATTTTTTTGGTATTCGTTTCATTCAACGATTTGAAATTTGGATTGATGGCAATGGCATTTAACGATTGGGCCATTGGCAATGCTTCCAGGGGATTGTTGTTAATCAAAACGGCAATTGGAACGGCAGTGTTTAATTTCCGAAATTGCTGCAGTTCCTCCCATTTAAAGCTCGATATGATTATGTGCTCAGGTCTCCAGTCGCCTTGCTGTAAGTATTTTTTCAGGAGCTCATCAGTGGGTTTTGCCGTTTTACTTCCTTTCAATTCAATATTCAGGAAAACTTTGGCTTCTATGAGGTCTAAAACCTCCACGAGAGTGGGGATTTTGTATTTGCCCAAGACCGTTAATTTTTGGATTTCTCCCAGGGTCAACTCCTCAATAAGGCCAACACCACCGGTCAATCTGTCCAATGATTTATCGTGAAAAACAACCAGCTCTCCTGTTTTGCAGACAAACACATCTATTTCTATCCCATCTACCCCAAGGGCCATGGCTTTAGAAATTGAGGGTAGGGTGTTTTCAGCAATATGTCCTTTGGCTCCGCGATGTCCGATGATCAGCGGATTTTTTTGAACGCTACATTTTAAACTTACAGCAACCATCAAAATTAATATCGAGTGTTTCAAAAACTTTAATATCATAATTATATATTAAAATAATGCAGCTATCCCTCTGAGGGTCAACTGATCTCCAGGGAGTGTTTAAAAGGAGTATGTCCGTTGATGTAAACCGTGTTTCCATGTGGTTTTTCTTGCATACCCCTCATGGTCCCCCACTGGTGTTCAATTTTTCCTGGTCCAAAGGTTATTTTACTGTCATCGAGGGTATAGCTTCCCCACCCTTCTTTGAGGAAAAAAGAATCCTCTCGGGTTTTATCGATCATAACTCCAGAGAGACTTCCTCCTTTCCTGAAATTCATTTCCAAAGAAACCAATACATGATCTGTTCCAGTGACCTCAATGTCCATTTTTAGTTTTTTATCTAAAGCAGCGATCGATACTTTATAATGAATGTATTGTGGTTCGGACAGCGTTCTTTCGGATCTGGGCATTTTGTCATATACACCGTCCCCAATGATTTTATCTTTTGGATAGGGCTGAAAATACCCGTGTTTAACAGATTTAGAGAGGGTTACTACTCGGTCATTTACCGTGGCATTTTCAGCTATAAATTGTCCCCGTGAACCGAAAAACGTAGAGCCGAGTCGGACAGATTGTAGCACGGCAGCCCCTTTAATTAAGGATAAAAAAGTAGGATTGTTTTCAATAATCGAAACATCAAAATCCGATTGTCTTATCCTAAAAACCCCAGAATATTTGAATCTTTTGAAATACTCTTTGGGGAAATCAGAAGCTGAAATCCTTTGTTGTAAAAGGGAAGCGTCTTCAAGGAGATAGGGAAGAAAACGAACCAATTTATGTTTGAGATTTTTTTCAATATAATCAGAGACTGCTGCATATACTGGGTTCTTATCTTTTAAACTAAAGTAGAGGTAGCTGTAATAGTAACCTGCTATATCACTTATTTGGTCACTGTCTTGTCTACCGCTGGCATCGGTCAACACCTCGCCACCTGGTTGGATATAATAAAGGGTCATATCGAGATTTTTCCGAGACACATCAAGCAGGTCCTTGCGTCCCATCAACCGACCCATGGTGATGAACATTTCATCACAAACATGAGAATAGGAACCTACGCTTTTCTCCGAGTATTGACCGTCGGGATCGAGATCAATTCCCTCCTGAAGCCAAACCTCAATTCTTTTTTCTAATGCAAGGGATGGAAAAAAAGAATTAATTCTGGCCAGTGCAGAAGAGATGACCCACCGATGATTTGCAGTATGGGCTCCACCGACCAAGAGGCACTTTGAGGCATTTTTTAAAAAAACTTCAAATAGTGATATTAGGCTTTTTAGCGTCTTCCGATTTAAACTTTTGAGAGACACGTATACAGGACTCAAATAATTGACAAAAAAAGCGGTATCGGGGGTTGAGTGAAAGTTTGTACTGTGGAGGTCAATGGTTCCATCTTCGTGTTGTACATTAACAATGCACTTCATTGCTTTGGTTAATGCTTTTTCTATTTCACCGGACAAGTGGTATGCAGAAAAGGGTGATGCGTAAGCCCCGGATAACTTTATCACAAAATTCATTGCAGCATGCGCATGGGGCACCTCAAAGCGATCCGTTACACCACCATCCCATCTGGAATTAGGATCATTAATTTGTTTTTTGAGGAGGGGTGCTACATAGGTGTCGTTGATTTCAGAAAGGTCTTTGAGAAGCGTTTGGTTTAAAATCTTTTTTTCTCTGGCCATTAAAGGACTCATGTCAAAAGACATTAGGCCCAAAAACATACTGGAATTAACAATAAAATTTCTTCTTGAGTTGGTGATGTTTTTCATTTTTTAGATTAAAATCACCTAAATATATCGATATTTTTTTTTGAATAGCAAAGCTTTTCAAAAGCTACTATTTTTTCATTTGGATCTATTTAAAAGGATCAGGGTTCCTTAAATAAGTTTTTGTGTGATATTATTGTTAGATTTCTTATTTGGTTATTTTTAAGTAAAAAATAACCCATGATTTTTCAAAAAGAAATTACGCTTGCTCCTTTTTCCCGGGGATTCCATTTGATCACATCGCAGATAGCTAAAATTCTTCCTCCGATGAGTGGTATGGTAAACGTTTTTATAAAACACACCTCGGCAAGCTTGACCTTAAATGAAAACGCAGATCCCACTGTAAGACAAGATTTTGAATCGCATTTTAATGTGCTGGTGCCAGAGTCAGCCCATTATTTTTTGCATACGTTGGAAGGAAAAGATGACATGACTTCTCATATCAAGAGCAGTTTGTTGGGAAGTAGTGTCGATATCCCCATTCAAAATGGGGAATTATTGCTGGGAACTTGGCAGGGGATTTATTTGTGTGAGCACCGAAATAGAGGAGGCTCCAGAAGGTTGGTGGTCACCGTGCTAGGGGAGTGACGCAATAATCGTATATTTAATAATCGTGAAACCAATCAAACTTTTTAAAACCTATTGTTTTGTTTTTGTAATTACAGGCTTATTCTTGGCCTGTAACAATAAAACCATTAAGACAGGTACAAGCCAAAACAAACCACCCAACTTTATTGTATTTATTGCCGATGATATTAGCTGGGATGATTTGGGATGTTATGGGAATGGACAAGTCCACACCCCTAATATTGACATTTTATCTCAAGGGAGTATTGTTTTTGATAATGCTTATCTGACTACCAGTTCATGCAGTCCGAGTCGAAACTCGATTATCACAGGTCGCTATCCGCATAATACAGGTGCTGCTGAGCTACACACCGCGCCCCCCATCGATATGATTTCACTTCCTGAGATATTAAAGTCTCATGGATATTTTACGGCCCAAGCGGGTAAATTTCATATGGGTGAATATGCAATACGAGGTTTTGATCAAGTGCACGATAAAAAAAATATCAATGGGCCTGGAGGTGAAAATTGTTGGGAACAGCTCGTTGGTAATGTACCCGAGGACCAACCCTTTTTTCTTTGGTTGGCCTCCTATGACGCACATAGGGATTGGGGAGCAAATAATTTTACTGGAACCCATAGTCCAAGCACCATCGAGGTTCCGGAATATCTGGTTGATGGTCCCGAAACCCGTCAGGATTTGGCACATTATTATGATGAAATTACCAGATTTGATCATCACCTGGGTCGGGTCATCAATAAACTAAAAGTGAATGATCGGTTCGAAAATACCTTAATCATTGTGATGGCTGATAACGGAAGACCTTTTCCGCACAGCAAAACCAGGGTCAACAATCAGGGGGTAAAAACACCTTTTATCATTCACTATTCCCCATTAAATATTGCCATGAATACCCGTTCCCAAAGTTTAATTAGTGCCGTAGATATTGCACCTACTCTAATCGATTTGGCGGGTATCGATTCAGTCCCTAATTTTCAGGGGGTCAGCTTTAAGAGGGTTTTAGAGAATCCATCGATGAAATTCAGGAACCATGTTTTTGCCGAACACAACTGGCACGATTACGAAGCACACGAAAGAATGGTCAGGGGAGAGAGATATATGTACATTTACAACTCAAGACCTCAATATGCTCAAAGAGGTCCTTTGGATGCGGTCAATAGCCCTTCCTACAAAGCTTTAAAGCAAGCACACACCCGTGCTTTGATATCTGAAATTCAGGCCGATATATTCAAGGCTCCCAGACTCCAGGAGGAGTTTTATGACCTCCAAGAAGATCCCTATCAGTTCAATAACCTGATCGGGAGAGAAAACTTACCAGACAAGTATACCGAGCTTAAATCAACCCTTCAAAACTGGATGGAGACAACAGGAGACAACACACCAACTGAGCTCACACGCGATTGGTATTTCAGAGAACCCGTTTATCTCAATGAAAATGACCCTTCGCCAAAACGGAAAAATAATAAAACTCCAAACCACGGGATTCGCGGGGAAATGCCAGGAAGCGCAAACGCAGCCATTCAAAATAACAACAAAGGACCTTTTTAAAATTAAAACTATGAAACTCCCCATTTTTCTTTTTTTTATTTTGATGATTTTTTCCTGTGGAAAACCATCAACCTCCCAAGACACCCCCAATTTTATTTTTATTCTGGCCGATGATCTGGGGTATGGTGAGCTGGGTATCCAAGGGCAAAAATGGATAGAAACCCCCCACATTGACCAATTGGCTCGAGAGGGAATGATACTGACGGATCATTACTCTGGATCTCCGGTATGTGCTCCCGCTAGGGCCGTTTTATTGACAGGTTTACATACGGGTAACAACCCTGTAAGGGGAAATAGCGAATGGAAAGAGAGGGGTGATGTTTGGAGTTTTCAAGCCATGTTTGAAAATCCAAATTTGGAAGGTCAGAGACCCATGCCAGATTCTATAGTTACCGTTGCCAGTATCCTACAATCGGCCGAGTACAAAACAGGAATGGTAGGGAAGTGGGGACTGGGGGCACCCAACACTACAAGCATTCCCAATAAAAAAGGGTTCGACTTTTTTTATGGTTATAATTGTCAAAGACAAGCCCACAACTTATATCCATCACATTTATGGAAAAACCAAGAACGACATGTATTGAACAATACCATTGTCAATAAACAAAGGCTTTCGCCAGATCTTGATCCCAATGACGATAGGAGCTATGCCATGTTCAGTCAAAATGATTTCGCCCCTACACTGATGCATCAAGAAGCACTTAAATTTTTGGAGCGCAATAAAAAAAACAAATTCTTTCTTTACTATGCGAGTCCTTTGCCGCACCTTCCTTTACAAGCACCAAAGAAATGGATTGCTCATTACAGAAATAAACTAGGGCCAGAAGCCCCTTATGTGGGTGATGAGGGATATTTTCCCAACCTGACCCCCAAAGCGACATACGCAGCAATGATTTCTTATTTGGATGAACAAGTAGGAGAAATTATAGCCAAGCTCAAAGAAACAGGCCAATATCATAATACCCTAATCGTATTTTCCAGTGACAATGGTCCTACACACCTGACCAAGCAGGCAGACATTGATTTTTTTAACAGTACTGGGATTTTTCAAAACTCAAAAAATACGGTTAAAGGCAATGTCAATGAGGGAGGGATTCGTGTTCCTACAATTGCTGTTTGGCCTGATAGAATAAAAGCCGGACAAAACTCTGACCACCCCAGCGTATTTTATGATTACATGGCTACAGTGTGTGACATCCTTGGCGTAGCCCCACCCTATAAAATAGACGGGGTAAGTTATCTCCCCACTCTTTTGAATCAGCCACAAAAGAAACACGACTACCTCTATTGGGAATTCCCAGCCTATGGGGGACAGCAGGCCATTCGGATGGGAAAATGGAAAGGAATAAAGAAAAAGCTTTTTGAGGGTACTGCTGTACTCCAGCTCTACGACCTCTCCAAAGACCCCAAAGAACAAAACGATTTGGCAAAAGTACAACCAGATATTGTTGAAAAAATGGAGTATTTTTTAAAAGAAGCCCATACACTTCCTGCGATGGAAAATTTTATAATCCCTGCTTTGGAGCGATAGTCAAGGGGTTTGGTTTTGTTTATTTTTCATAGTCCGTGGGGTTGACCCAGGGTGTTCTGATTTTTTCCCCATCCATAAATCGGTTGTAAAAATTTTTCATTTTTTCCTGCGCATAGGGATATTGGTCAAAAACGTCACCTAGGCCAAGTGCCCTGGGATCACCTTGCTTTTTTAAATCCGATAGCAATAGGTTTTGAAGTTTGTTTTTTAGCACCTCATAATCACTTTCGTACGCCAGATTGATCAAACACTGAGGATCATTTTCTAGGTCATAGAGTTCTTGATGTGGGCGTTTTCCAAAGGCATAGTCCCAATAACTTGAAGTGAGGTCTGTTCTTTTGAGGTTCAGTATTTCGGTTTTTGTAGGGCTGCCATCGGTGTTGAGATAGCCAGTTTCTGGGTTGCCTGCCGGCCATCGCTCGGGTTTAAAATTTTGACTGTAAAAATAATTTCCTTTGAGGATTCCCCGAACTGGGTAACCTTGGTCGTTTTCTCTCCCCACATCATGCCTTTCTTTTCCTATAATCATGTGTTTTCTGGGTTTGGGATTTGGGAGATCATTAAACACTGCTCCCCAGGGCTTACCCGAAAAAGGGGCCATAGAATTTTCTTCTTCAGTCAGTCCTGCTGCTTCCAGGAAAGTAGGTGCAAAATCTGAAAAACTGAAATAATCATTGATTACCCTGCCTGGGTTTTTTATGCCTTTACCCCAGCGTATGGCCAGTGGCAGATGATTGTCGAATGGATATACTTGCCCTTTAACTCTCGGAAAAGGCATTCCATTGTCTGATGTAACTACGATAAGGGTGTTGTCCAACAAATCATTTTTTTCCAATTCAGAAATGATCTTTACCAAGTGATGATCAAAATACTCTATCTCATAGGCGTAGTCCAACATGTCATTTCTAACATTCTCAGAATCTGGCCAGAAGTCAGGAACATCTGTAATGGAATTGGTGTCCTTATTTCCCTTGTTAACGCCTATTTTGTATTCATAAGCGCGGTGGGGTTCAAAACCGCCTACCCAAAAGAAGAATTTTTCGTCCTCTTCTTTTTCCTTTAGGAACATCTTAAAATTTTCGAAATAATCAATATTACTGATGAACTTTCCAGGGGGGGTCAATTTAATTTGGTTGTAGACAGGGCCAATCAGATTTCTTTTTTCACCTTCTTTCATCGCTTTACCGGGAGCCCAACCTTTTCCGGTGAATCCCGTTTTGTAACCTTTTTCTTTCAAGACCTCGGGGAAGGTGATGAATTTTTCAGGAAAATTAGGTACATGATTGGTGGCCTCTTCCAAAAGCCAACTGTTTCTTCCCGTCAGGATTGAAGATCGGGAAGGAGAACATTTTGCATTGGTAGTATAGGCTTGATTAAAAAGTAAGCCCTCTTTTGCAATGCGATCAAACCCAGGGGTGTGGACCCAGGCTGTTCCATTGATACTGGTGTGTGGAAAAGATTGGTCATCGGAGATCACAAAAAGTATGTTGGGGGCTGGTTCATCCTGGGGGTGACATCCGGCCAACAACAAAAGGACAAGAAACGGTTTGATGATCGATTTTTTCATTTATTTATTTTTTAAACTTAAATATTTTCCATGACTTGGTGATTGGGATTATAGAATTAAATATACTTTAAACTTTAGGAGTATCTCCAATTACTTAAATTTTTGTGAATGGGCTTTTCTGCCCCAATCTTATAATAGGGATAGAATAAAAATCAGTATTTTTATTAATCAAAGAAAACACACTACGAAATACAATCAATTGTTTTCTGTTAAATTAAAATTAGGTAAACCCAAACAAGCTTGAAACTTATCGATCACCGAAGACCACTTGTATTAGTATTTATATTGCTGCTCATTGTATCTTCATGTGCACCCCCAGCAACGTCTAATAAACCAAACATTATACTGATCAATATTGATGATTTGGGCTGGAAGGATTTGAGTTTTATGGAGAGTAGCTACTACGAAACTCCTAATATCGACGCATTGGCAGCACAGGGAATGGTTTTTGAACAGGCTTATGCAGCTTCGGCAAATTGTGCTCCGAGCCGGGCATCTATTGTTACAGGCAAATGGGCCACCCGCCATCATATTTACACTGTTGCCAATTCCGATCGGGGAGCAGCCAAGGACAGGAAATTAATTCCCATTCAAAATACTGTCATTTTAGATAAAAATATCAAGAATATCTTCCAGAAACTCAAAGATCACGGCTATACCAATTTACATGCAGGCAAGTGGCACCTCAGTGAAGATCCTTTGGAATACGGTATTGATATCAACATTGGAGGGGGGCGCTTTGGTCGCCCAGGGAGTTATTACCCTCCCTATTCCAAAAATGGAATTGAAATCAATATTGAAAGTGGTAAAAACGAGTATTTGACCGATTTGGTCATGGAAAACACCTTGTCTGCTCTTGATAATTTGAGTGAACCTTTCTTTTTACATTATGCCCCATATGCGGTCCATACTCCTATTAACGCTGTAGATTCTTTATTGTATAAATACGAAAACAAGCCACCCTACCAAGGTCAAAAAAACCCGATGTATGCCACGATGATAGACAATTTAGACCGTAATATTGGGCTGTTGGTTGAAAAATTAAAAGCCTTGAATCTCTTCGACAACAGCTTTATTATTTTCACATCAGACAATGGTGGCTACTATGGAAAAATAACCATGCAAAAACCCCTGAGAGCTGGTAAAGGAAGCTATTATGAGGGAGGAATTCGGGTTCCTTTTTTCTTTTTGTGGAAGAATAAAATTAGCCCTCAAAGAAATACAGAAACACCCATTTCTCACCTGGATATTTTCCCGACCATCATGGAATTAATCGGTGACGTTAGTTTGGATAAAGAAATGGACGGAAACTCCCTATTGCCCTTGTTGAAAGGGGGTACTCCGCTGGCAGAAAGGTCTTTTTTTTGGCATTTTCCCATTTATCTGCAAGGTTATGATATTAAAGACAATGAGAACAGAGACGCTCTTTTTAGAACCCGACCTGGTTCTGTGATCCGTAAAGGAGATTGGAAACTGCATTATTTTTTTGAAGATAATAAAGTGGAGCTTTATAATTTAAAAGAGGATATCGGGGAACGCAACGATCGCGCCCATACTGATAGTTTGAAGCTAAAGGAATTGATACTAGCGCTTGAAAGTTGGTGGGACAACAACAAAGCGCCCATCCCCACCCAACGAAATCCCTTGTACGTCGAACCTTAAAATGATGCGTTCTGTTTTAACATCAATTTTATTTCACTCAAATGCATATTTATGAAACACAAAACACTATTGATTTTTTTAATTACACTGATCTCTCTTACAGCTTGCAATCAAGCCTCTGAAGGTGGAGTTCAGTTGACCTACACCGTCGATGAATTTAACTTAGCTGAGGATTACATGCAGGTAACGGTTCAATTGGCAAACAAAAGCGCAACTCAGTTAAAAGGAGCAAAATGGGAATTGCATTGGAATCAATTGAAAGGCTTTGTCGATTCGGAATCTTTACCCGACGGAATTGAATTCGAGTGGGTAAATGGTGCTCATTATTTTGTGTTAAAATTTGACGAGCAGTGGGGCATTCCTCCTGGAGGTAAGATTGCGTTTTCAATGAAACAAAAAGGAGTAATGGAACGCTTGGCGATGGGACCAATAGGGGTGTTTACTGTTCAAGAACAACAAACTATCGATGTGGAAACCCAAGTAAATTGGGAACAAGCCAAGGGCTTGGAATCCTTGGGTATACCTAGTGCTAAAGAGCGGTATGACAATTATAAAGACCTGAAAAAAATAAAATCGAATGAACTGAGTTGGGTTATTCCGAGCCCAGTTCGTTCAGAGTTCAAACAGACCTACCGAAAAAAAGACACCATGTGGTCATTTGAAATCGATGAGTATTTTAAAAATCATACTGATAAAATGATGCCTTTTGCAAAAGGAGTTTTTAAAATAAACATCAAAATAAATGAAGGTCCTCTTTCCAATTTTCAAATTCTACACGACCCTGAGCTTGAAAAAGAATCCTATCGGCTCTCCATCAAAGAAAAAGTAATTGTCATCAAAGCGGCAGACTATTCAGGTGTAGTTTATGGATTGCAGTCACTTCGTCAAATTTCTGACCTATCTACCCGTGAGGGTTTGGGATGGCCATTAATTGAAATTGTCGATGTTCCCCGATATGGCTACCGAGGGTTTCTTTTGGACATCGCAAGAAATTTTTACGGTCCTGAAAAAATAAAAGAGGTATTGGATTTGATGAGTTTGTTTAAACTCAATCGCTTGGACTTTAGATTGACAGATGATGAGGGTTGGCGCATTGAGATCGCAGGTCTTCCTGAGTTGACGGCAGTTGGGTCCAGAAGAGGTTATGCTGCAGACCAAGATGACCGGCTCCTGCCCATGTATGGATCTGGTGCCGATGGTGGGGCAACAGCCAATGGATATCTAAGCCGAGCTGACTTTATTGATATTTTAAAATATGCACAGCAACGGGCGATTGAGATTATGCCTCAAATCAGCTTTCCCTCCCATGCACGGGCGGCCATCAAGGCCATGGACTATCGTTACCTTAACAAAATTGAAGAAGAGAATTTGAGCGAAGCCAAAAAGTATCATTTGTCAGATCCCGAGGATAAAAGCCAATACAGATCTGCACAAAACTACAATGACAACATCATTTGTATCTGTCGAGAAAGTGCCTATGATTTTTATGAAAAAGTAGTAGATGAGATTGTCTCTATGTATCGGGAGGCAAATGTACCCATAGACCTTTTTAGTATAGGTGCCGATGAGCTACCCTATGGAGTGTGGACCGCCTCTCCGATTTGTAAAGACTTTATCAATAAGAACAAACTGGGGATATCTGACGTAAACAGGTTGTATGAATATAATTTAAAACGTCTAAAATCTTTATTGGAAGACCGTAAGCTGACGATGACGGGCTGGGAAGATATTCTTCTGGATCACTCCGAAAAAAGTCAAGAGGAGACTCAAATAAAATCTGAACGTTTTGATTATGAGGTGATTCCTTATGTTTGGAACAACAGTTGGGGAGAAGGTCGAGAGGACATGATCTACAAGTTCGCTAACATGGGTTTTAAAACGGTGATGAGTAATTCTTCTGCCTTTTATTTTGATATGACCGATGACAAGGACATGGAAAATCACGGTTTAAATTGGTCTGGGTATGTCAATTACAAAGATGCCTGGGGTACAGATCCAGACAATGTATTTTCCAATCACAGTCTGAACAGAAAACATGGAATCACAGCAGAATATATTTCAGAAAAGGAAAAACTGAAACCCGAAATGAAAAGTAATTTACTGGGTATCCAAAGTCAGCTTTGGACAGAGACGGTTCGTTCCTCCGCTATTTTTGATGAGTTGTTGCTCCCCAACCTGATTGTTTTTTCCGAGCGCGCATGGGCAAAACAACCTGAATGGGTAAAAATTGTAAACCCGAGTAAACAAATATTGGCCATGAATACTGCTTGGAATTTATTTGCAAACACCTTGGGACAGCGTATACTGCCGATGATCAATTCTCAATTTCCAGAATTCGCTTATGATTTGCCCAAGCCTGGAGCGATTATCGAAAAAAACAAGCTTAAAGTAAGTGTGGCTTTTCCTGGTCTAAAGGTTAGGTATACCACCAATGGTAAGATTCCTTCCAAAAATGACCCGCTGTATCTGGCTCCAGTTTATTTCCCAGAGGGTTTACCGGTTATGTTAAGGACTTTTGATATTTTGGGCAGGGGTGGAAGGCCCATAACAGTAAAAAAATAAATGACTGCGTATGTACGACTATCACAAAGCCTCAAATGCACTGTTTGATCGCATCGTTGCCAACAACGAGAAGGTGTTGCCCCAAGCGATTGATTGGATGGCAGCAGCCATCGTTAAAGACAACATCATTCATACTTTTGGGACGGGACATTCTCATATGGTCGGTTTAGAGCTTTTTGTCCGTGCGGGGGGACTGGCCAATGTCAATGCTTTTTTAGATTCTATCGTGATGACCTCAGAGGGTGCACGAAGAAGTGCTGAGATTGAAAGAATAAGTGGTGTTTCCAAAGTTTTATGGGATCAGTACCGTGTAGAAAAAGACGATCTTTTTATCGTGGTTTCCAACTCGGGAAGAAATGCCATGCCCATTGAAATGGCAGAGATTGCAAAAGCTAATGGCAACAAGGTCATGGCCATCACTTCAATCGAGCAATCTAAGAAATACCCCACCCGCTTAGAGGGAAAAAAGAAACTTTACGAAATAGCCGACTTGGTTCTGGACAATGCAGTCCCTCCTGGAGATGGAATGTTAAAAATAGGAGGGGAGCTCACAGGGGCAGCATCTACTATTGCAGGGTGTTTTATTGTAAATTTGATAGCAACAGAAGCAATGAAAAAAGCAGAACAACAAGGGGTGAAATTACCCGTATATTACAGTCAAAATATAGATGGTTTTGATAACCAAACCCTGTACAACCGATATCAAAAAAGAATTAAGCATCTTTAATACTAAGGGGTGTGAAATTTATTAATAAATTTAATTGCGTTTCAAAATACACCACCGAGTATGAGCCTCCCATTTAAAACTATTTTTTTTGGAATTTTGTGCCTCACTTTTCAATTGAGTTGGTGTCAAAACGACATAAATGTCAAAATGCATTCTCACAATGATTACCACCAAAATATTCCCTTTTGGAAAGCACTCTCCTGTGGATTTGGTTCAGTTGAAGCAGATGTACTTCTAAAAAACGACACGCTTTTTGTCACCCACGGTGCCTCAGAAATCATCTCAAATAGGCATATTGAAAACCTCTACCTTCAACCCATTCAAAAAATAATCCGCCTGGGTATGGAAGTAAACCCCACCCTACAATTGCTCGTCGACATTAAATCTGAGGCGCAGCCTACTCTGGCCAAACTGATTGCTGTTGTTGAAAAATATCCTGAAATTATAAAGAAAAAAAATATATCAATTGTCATTTCTGGGAATCGACCAGAGGTGAGCCAATACGTTGAGTTTCCCGATTTTATATTATTCGATCATCAATCCCTTGAGGGGGTAGCAGATGAAATCGCCTGGGATAAAGTGGCGTTAATCAGTCTTAATTTTAAAAAATATTCCCGTTGGGATGGAAGGCAACCACTAACTGAGGAGGAGTGTAAAAAAATTAAGTCAATCATCGACAAAGCCCATTCCCTGGGCAAACCTTTTCGTTTTTGGGGAATACCCGACACACCGATGTCTTGGGAAACCTTCTATGCTATGGGATTGGATTTTATCAACACAGACGATCCCGTGGGGCTGTCTATTTTCATGGGCAAAATATCCAAAAGGTAAAGTGTGAAAAAGCCAAAGACGATTGTGTTGATGGGGGTTAGTGGATCGGGTAAAACTACCGTAGGTAAACTACTTGCAGAAAACTTAAACTATTCTTTTTTTGATGCTGATGATTTTCATCCCATAACCAATAAGGACAAAATGCGTGAGGGAACGCCACTCAGTGATGAAGACCGTTTCCCTTGGATTGCTACTCTGAATGAATTATTGCTTAAAAACCGAGGGGAAGGTCTTGTTTTAGCTTGCTCAGCATTAAAAGAACTTTACAGAAAAAAGCTTACCAAAGGAATCGCCCTAAATTGGATTTATTTAAAAGGAAATTACGAGCTTATTGACCAGCGTCTTTCCCAACGTTCGAATCATTTTATGCCTCAGGGGCTGCTCAGGTCCCAATTCCAAGACCTGGAAGTTCCGGATTACGCCCAAATAGTCCATGTTGCGCAGCCTTTAGATTCAATTGTCGAAAAAATAATTGAAGGCTTATGAAAACAGCAATAGGAATCATTGGACTCGGCGTTATGGGAACTTCGATCTCCAGAAATTTAGCGAGAAATGGTTTTTCATTGTCCTTGTATAACCGCTTTGTAAAGGGTGTAGAGGAGGATGTTGCTCAAAAAAAAATCAACCAATATGAAGAATTAGAAAGTGCTTTACCTTTTGAGGATCTTAAACTTTTTGCAGATTCTTTGACTTCCCCCAAAAAAATATTACTCAACCTAACAGCAGGCGCTGCAGTGGATCATATTATCGATCAGTTGCTCCCCTTTTTAACTCCTGGAGATTTGATAATTGACGGGGGCAACTCTCATTTTACTGATACAGAGAACAGGTTGAATAGGCTACAGTCAAAGCAGATTTTCTTTATGGGCTTGGGAATTTCGGGAGGGGAAGCTGGCGCACTCCACGGTCCTTCACTGATGGCAGGGGGTTCGGAAGATGCTTATGCATTGTCAGAAAATTTCTTGAAGGAGATGGCTGCCACTACCGCTGAGGGAGAAAAAGCTTGTAATTATGTTGGTAGTGGAGGAGCAGGGCACTTTGTGAAAATGGTTCACAATGCTATTGAGTATGCTGAAATGCAAATTATCGCTGAACTTTTTGAGGTAATGCACAAGGGAATGCGGATGGGCTATGCAGAAATTGCAGCGGTTTTTGAGCAATGGAATAAAAACGAGTTTGATGCATATCTTTTGGATATTACCATTAAAATTTTAAAAACCAAAGATGAAAAGGGATATGTCTTGGATAGGATTCTTGATAAAGCTTCTTATAACCAAACGGGTTCATGGACGCTGATTGCGGGAATCAAAGATTTTCACAGTTGCAGTATGGTAGCGGCAGCATTGTTTTCTCGATTCAACTCCAATCGTTCAAAAGCATTCAAAGGCCTATCGATAACCCAGCAGGAAGATGTGCCTTTAAAATTAGAAGTAGATCAACTCAGGGCAGTTTTCCGATTTACGAGAACAGTCAACCATTATCAACATTTTCGTTTGGTGGAGGAGATGTCCGAAAAGGCTGGTTGGAATATTGATTTGCAAAAACTTTGTTCGCTTTGGTCTGCTGGATGCATCATTAAATCCAAGCTATTGGTTCAACTATCTCCATTTTTAGAGAATCGTTTAGGTCCTTTTTTCGATCCCCAATATTTGAATCAATTGAATTCTGATCGGTCGTCTGTTGCAACCTTTATTGCGGAAACAGCAAACACTGAGATTCCGCTGCCGTGTATTTCAGCAGCCCATACGTATTACAAACAAATGATCCAGAGGAAATCCTCTGCCAACATAATCCAAGCCCAAAGGGACTTTTTTGGTACGCATGGTTTTCAAATCATCGGAGGAAATCCAGGAGATCTTCATCATTACCCATGGGAACGCTGATGGATTTTACTTCAATTATAGCGCTCATCGGAGGAATCGCCATTCTATTGGTCCTGATTCTCAGATTTAAGCTTCCCGCTTTTATCGCCCTATTAATCTCCACCCTTTCGATTGGTCTTTTTTTGGGAATGGATGCGACGCAGATTTTTAAAACGGTGGAAAAGGGAATGGGAGGAACCCTTGGTTATGTGGCTACTGTAGTGGGTTTGGGCGCCATGTTTGGAGCCCTACTGGAGGTGACAGGTTCGGCACAATCCATCGCTCAATATTTATTGGGACGTTTTGGATTAGAGCGTGCGTCCTGGACCATGTTACTCAGCGGGTTTTTTATAGCTATTCCTGTATTTTTTGATGTTGCATTTGTATTGCTAATTCCTATTGTTTATTATTTGCAAAAGCAAACCCAAAAGTCTTTACTGTTCTATGCATTGCCACTACTGTCGGGGTTGGCGGTAACTCATGCATTTATCCCCCCCACACCGGGTCCAGTTGCGGTGGCCAAAATTTTGGGAGCAGATTTGGGGAGTATAATTGTTATGGGTATCATAGTAGGTATCCCCTCTGCTATTGTCTCTGGAATATTCTATGGAAAATTTATATCGGGTAAAATATTTTTAAAAACACCGGATTATTTTACTGAGGGTGATGCCCACAAAAAACTTCCCGGAGTGGGAGGTGTTTTGACCATCGTGTTACTCCCCATTTTTTTGATCGTTCTCAAAGCTTTTTTTGACACCGATTTTATAAGCCTTTCCTCATGGTGGAGAAGTATTGTAAATTTTATGGGTCATCCTTTTGCAGCGTTGATCATTGCCAACCTGCTGGCCTGGTATTTTTTAGGCATTCGTGGAAATTACCATAAAAATAATCTCTTTAAGGTGGCCAGTAAATCTATGGAGCCAGCGGGGACCATCATATTGCTTACAGGAGCGGGGGGTGTACTCAAACAATTACTTATAGATTCTAAGTTGGGATTGGATTTGGCACAAGAATTTACACGTTTAGACAGCTCTATTTATCTATTGGCTTTTGGGATTGCAGCTTTGATTCGGGTACTCCAAGGGTCCTCTACTGTAGCGATGATTACCGCCGCTGGAATCATTGCCCCATTGGCCCCTGCCAGCAGTCATTCTAATATTTCATTGGCCCTTATCACCATCGCCATCGCCTCTGGAGCTTCTATATTTTCTCATGTAAACGATTCTGGCTTCTGGCTGGTACGTCAATATTTGGGTATGGATGAACGACAGACTTTTAAGAGCTGGACGCTAATGACCACTATCCTCGGAGGAACAGGACTGTTTATGGTTTTATTGTTGAGTATTTGGATAGGGTAGTGCAGATTGTAAATTCATATATTAATGCTAAACCCAAAAATCAAATCTGAATTATATTTCACCTTTTTGACGAACTTAACTGAGGGTTCATTTATGAATATTCTAAAAAAAGTAGAGAAGGTTTTATTTACTATGAATCTAAAGTTTTGATTTACAAAAATTCGATAGTCATTAAAATTTTTAGTGTTAAATTGACTATATATAGTTGTATGAGATTTTATGTTTTTAAAAAGATTTAATGATGAAAATATGTTAAATGTGAATCTTGTTCTTTTTGCAGATGACGAATTATAACTTTCACCTTGATAAGTATATGAGCGATATTTTTCAAACTCTCTCATTAAACCTGTTGCAACATCAACGTAATTACTTTTTTTTCTAAAAATGTGAATTCTATATCCCCCCCCAATTAAAAACCTTTGATCGATAAATGTTCTAAAATCCTCACCATTTTGTATGAAAACAAAGAAACTATTGTTATTGAGATGCATACGATTGTACCTTATTTGGTAACTTACATTTTTAATAATTTTCTTGTTATTTAAGTTGTTTTCATTATAGGCTCCTGTTAACCTAAATAAATTCTTACCAAATTTAGATCCCATAGTGATATTAGATCTTAATATGGTCATTTCAATATTTCCTTTTTTTATATCAAACATAAAATCAGAAAAAACATGAAAAACAGAATCAATTTTATGAAAGTTCCTTTC
>OZSS01000367.1_pt1 | contig 21328 bp, 20 predicted proteins | sample 1779911 | NCBI WGS metagenome assembly OZSS01 (sample SAMEA2603589, study PRJEB24840) | metagenome | biome: Water; feature: Photic zone; material: Seawater sample | place: Mediterranean Sea | collected 2013-11-12 | depth 10 m | reverse complement strand
CCACTATGGGATGCCATTTCGTGTAGGAGGTCCCAATAACGATCCATAAAATGGCCAACGTTATACTGATCAGTGAAAAAATCATGTGATTCGCTTATTGGATTTTAAATTCGCCAATACGGCCATAAGTTTTGTGGTGAGGTTTTGTTCTCCTTTCTGAAGGGCTTCCTCCAGTGGCATTTCGTTCGGTTGAATTTGGTGCACCTCTACATGCGGCCAGCTGTGAACACGGTCCACCGGAGATTGACCAGCCATTATTAAAGTTGGAGTTTTCGATTTCGCCGTCAACTGTGCAACATTGTAGGGAAGCTTTCCAAATAGGCTTTGGGAATCAAAAGAGCCTTCGCCGGTAATAACCAAATCTGCCTCAGCAATACGATTGTGGAGGCCTGTCAGTTCGGCCAGTAGATCGAATCCCTTTTCTATTTTAGCATTCAGCAAACCATAAAGTCCAGCCGCGACCCCTCCAGCCGCTCCACCCCCTTTGACCAGTTTGATGTCAATTCCGTATTGTTTCATCACAACTTTTGCAAATTGCGCCCCCGATTTTTCGAGCTTTTCGATCATCTCCGATGAAGCCCCTTTTTGTCGGGCATAGGTTTGGGCCGCTCCAGACGAGCCCAAAAGGCTGTTCTGAACATCGCAGGCCACAATCCATTCTGTTTGAAAAACACGAGGGTCGACTTCTGATAAGTCAATACGAGTCAAATCCGAAATAAAACCACCGCCTTGCCTGAGCTTGTTGTTTTTTGCATCCAAGAAAAGACCATCTAAAGCGCTGATTATTCCTGTTCCAAAATCGTGCGTTGCACTTCCTCCGATACCCAGATATATTTTATTGCATCCTTCGTCCAGGGCGTGAAGTATCATTTTACCAGTACCCCAGCTCGTCGTTTGCATGGGGTTCCTTTCCTCTTGGCCAATACCCAAAAGCCCCGCTGTTTGTGATAATTCTATCCAAGCACTCTTTTGACCCTCAAAACAAAAATAAGGTGCTTCAATTGGCCGTTGAAGTGCATCGGTGGCAGCAGCTATTTTTTCGCTGCCTTTAACATGGTTTTTCAAAACCAACAAAGCCCCCTCACCTCCGTCAGAAAATGGCACAGATAGACAACTGCTGTGTGGGAAAATATCCCTGGTACAGTTCTCCATGATACGCGCAACTTGATCAGCAGTCATACTTCCTTTAAAGGAATCGGGTATTAAAAGAACCTTCATTCGTTTTTAAATTTCCTCTAAAGTAAACCCTTTTAAAGAAATTATAATTTCTTTAAATTGATGATATTCTATAAATTATTAGTTGAAAGTAACCCGCCATTATTAAAATGTGAAAACATAGATCAGTGCTCCTCGACTTTTTCAAACCAGAGCATCACGCGATTGTTATTGAAAAAATTCAAATTGGTCACCGCAAAATTATTCTGATTGTTGAACACGGGCAAGTTTCCGCTCAATTCCAATTCTACGCCTTGGGTTACGGATTTCAGCTGGTATCCCAGGGCTTGATATTCATTAATTAGGCGAACAATAGAAGGGTTCTTCACTGTTTCTCTTTTGACCTCATCGCCATTGTCTATTTTGTATATCAACTCTTTTTTGGACTGTTCCAAAATATCAATAATGATCCACTCCTGGGAATAACAGGAAAGGGAAAACAATAACATTAAGAGAAAGTAACGTTTCATTTCGAGCTGTTTAAATTTGCATTAAGCCTTTTTATCAATCCTTTTGCTCAACTGAACTAAAGTAATCATTACTATAGCTACCATGGCATGTAAAAACCCAAAAGCAAAAGCATCCAATGCATTCATCTTTCCTTTGATTGAAGACAGTGAAAAAAAGAAAACCGCCAGGAGGTTAAATAAGGCTACACTGTAGCCATATATCAGTCTTATTTCGGGTTTGTGCCAAACTTTTTTGAGAATAAAAAAAGTGATAAACCAAAATAAAAATTCATACAAATACTGAATATCGTTCAATCCCAACATGTCCTCTTCATTTAATTCAGTATAAAGTTAGGTAAAAATTTACACGATTCAAATCCTTTGTAATGAATCTATTCGATTATCATTTGCCTTGTTGTAGGGTATTGTGGATTTGTAAAGGAGCGGTTTTCAAATAGCTATTGTCCCCATAATTTTGCTAAAATGCTAACAAATTCTATATTTCAAATCTATTATATATTAATTTTGATTAAATCTAACAAACCCAAACACATGAAAATATTGAAACTATTTATGGTAATTTTTGTTTTTTTTTCAGGCCTTAACGCCCAACAAGAAAAAGAAATTGATTCATTAAAAGCCGATACCCTCAACTTATTAAACCAAGAAAAAAAGAATTTTAAATTCTTTGGCGTTACTCAATTCACCTTCAATCAAGCTTATTTCGAAAATTGGGTGTCTGGGGGTGAGAATTCTGTTACAGGACTATTGACGGTAGATTATAACATCAATTATCTGGATAAGAAAAAATGGGTGTGGGACAATAACATCATGCTATCATTAGGCACCACCTATCTCTCAGGGAATTCATTTTTCAAAAAAGCTGATGATCGTCTGGAGATCAATTCTGTTTTGAGTAAAAAGGTAAATACCTACTGGAATTACTCTGCTTATTTTAATTTTAAAACACAACTTCTTCCTGGCTACAGGTTTTATACAGAAGATGGTGAGGATCGAAAAGAAGAAGTTTCCCAGATTTTATCTCCTGCCATTATTCAATTGGGGCTGGGGTGGTATTACAAAGAAAACGATCTGGCTTGGTTCAATATTTCGCCTTTGGCTGCCAGAGGAATATTTGTCAATAAAAATTACACCCAAAACCTCTCCCCAGGGGAAAAATATTTTGGCGTGGAAAGGGGTGCGAGCAGTATCGTTTCCGTGGGTGCTTCTTTCTCTGGTTTTATGAGATCAAAGCTGATGGAAAATATCAGTATGGACAATAAATTCAACTTCTACTTCAACTATCTCTATAAAATTAAAAACATTGATTTTGAGTGGAATGCCAATATCAGACTTCAGGTAAATGAGAAAATTTCTGCCAGTCTTATCGTTCATTTACAATACGACGATGATCTGATCAAACGTCTTCAAATAAGAGAATTATTTGGCCTGGGATTGGTTATCGATATTTAACGAGTGTCAATCAATTGTTTATTTTTGATTTGACTCCACTAACCTATGGTTGCTATTTATCTCATCAAATGAAAAAAATATTCTTACTTTTTTACTCCTCTTTGGTGCTATTTTCTTTGGAGGCTTGTAAGCCGTTAGACCCCCCTCCCAATGTTATACTTATTCTTACTGATGACCAAGGTTGGGGAGATCTCAGCCTCAATGGAAATGTGGACATTACTACCCCCAACATCGATCGATTGGGAACAATGGGCATTCGTTTTGACCGATTTTATGTGAGTCCTGTTTGCTCTCCCACACGTGCAGAAATACTCACAGGAAGGCATCATGTTCGCGGTGGGGTTTACGGAACCAGCGCTGGCGGAGAACGACTGGATGAGGACGAACAAACCTTAGCTGAAGTATTAAAAACAGCAGGTTACCAGACCGCCGCTTATGGTAAATGGCACAACGGCATGCAAGCACCCTATCACCCCAACAGTAGGGGTTTTGATGATTTCTATGGGTTTTGTTCTGGTCATTGGGGAAATTATTACAATCCCGTATTAGAACACAATGGAACACTGGTAAGGGGGGATGGATTTATTATCGATGATTTGACCCAGCGCGGTATCGATTTTATTAATAAAAATAAAAACAAACCCTTCTTTCTTTACCTCCCCTACAACACCCCACACAGTCCTATGCAGGTTCCCGATCGCTTCTGGGAAAAATTTAAAAACAAAGAGCTCCGTCAAGAGGGCCACCGTGGTCCCTATAAAACGCAAGAGGAAACCGACCACGCGCGAGCAGCTTTGGCCATGTGTGAAAACATCGATTGGAATGTCGGTCGAATAATAGAACAATTAGAGAAAAATAATCTGATAGAAAATACCATTGTGATCTATTTATCAGATAATGGCCCAAATGGTTTCCGATGGAATGGAGAAATGAAAGGCATCAAAGGAAGCACAGATGAGGGAGGAGTTCGCAGTCCCATGATGATGCAGTGGTTGGGGAAATTTCCTCAAGGAAAAGTCATCAAAGAAATTGCCAGTGGTATCGATTTACTTCCCACCCTTGTGGACATCATAGGTATTGATCACAAAGCAAAAAACACCTTGGATGGAAAGAGTCTAAAACCACTCATTACCGAAGAAAACCCCAGCTGGAATGACCGTTATATATTCAACTACTGGCGGGGAAAACTGAGTGTTAGAAATCAAAACTACCGGTTGGACAACACCAATCAGTTGTTTGACATGAAGGTTGATCCCCACCAAACCAATGACATAAGCGTCGAAAAACCACAAATTTTAGCCCAGCTAAAACAACAAAAAATACAATGGGAAAAAGAGGTTTTAAGTGAATTGCCATTAAAAGACGAACGCCCTTTCTACATTGGTCATCCCAGTCTGCAAACTACCCAAATTCCCGCAAGGGATGGAACTGCAACGGGATCCATAAAACGTTCCAACCACTATCCAAATTGTAGCTATTTCACTCATTGGGTCAACGTTAACGACTCGCTGGTATGGAATATCGCCGTACCCCATTCTGGAGATTTTGAGGTCACTGTTTACTACAGTTGTGCCCAAGATGCGTTGGGCTCAGTGTTTGAGCTTGGCTTTGGCAAATCTAAAATAAAGGGACAAATAACCGAAGTTCACGACCGTGAAGAATATGGTGCTGCCGAAGACCGAGTGACAAGAAAAGAGTCGTATGTCAAGGATTTTAAACCGCTAAATCTGGGGGTAATGCATCTCGAAGCGGGAAAGGGATTACTCACCCTTAAAGGAATAAAAAAAACAGGCGAGGCGTTGATGGATTTTAGGTTATTGCTTTTTAAAAGACTGTCCATGGAGGATAGAGATAGAATTGATTGAGCGCCAAAAAATCAGAATTTCTCGGATAAAACCGTTTACAAACAAACTACTGAAAAAGCCAATTTTTTAGGAGAATAGCTGGGGTATTTAAGAAAATTGTGATTTATTTCAATTCCAGTCGCTCTGTTTTTCCATATTCTTGCCCCCTTATAACTTCAAATGCTGTGAGGAGTTCTTGTAATTTCTCTGGGTGGGTTACTGACAGATTTTTTTGCTGTCCAATATCTTCAGCCAAATGGTATAACTGAAAACCAGAATCGTTCCCCAATTCAATATTAACTCTTTGATTCTTGGCTGGACCCTTGTAGGGTGGAATCATGACCCAATCTCCTTTTTTAAAGGCCGTACGTGTATTCGCCTCAATGATTAACTCGTCTCTCCCTATTTTGGATTTCCCCATCAACAGATTCATTAATGGTAGGCCGTCCTCTGATCTTACATCACTGCCCACCAATTCCGCCAATGAGGACAAAAGGTCTAATTGACATACCATGGCATCGGACACTCCCGCTTGTATTTTTCCTTTCCAATAGGTGAAAAAAGGTACGCGCGTTCCCGCCTCAAACAGGCTGTACTTTCCCCCTCGGAAAGAGCCCCATGGCGTGTGATCCCCATTTTTTATATCAGCGTCATCGTAGTATCCATCGTTGAGTACTGGACCATTGTCACTGGTAAAAATAATGAGAGTATTTTCCAGTATTCCTTCTTCCTCCAGTGTTTTTTTCAATTCACCCAAACACCAGTCCGCCTCTACAATGGCGTCCCCTCTGGGTCCCAATTCCGAGATTCCCTCAAATCTGGGATGGGGGGTTCTTGGTACGTGAGGTTGCTGCATGGGGTAGTACAAAAAGAAAGGCGCGTTTTTTTGTTTTCTGATGTATTGTTTGACCCCTTTCAAAAAATGATCTGCCATATCTATATCACTCCATTTGGCAGCAGCGCCCCCTTTCATAAAACCAATTCTCGGGATTCCGTTGACGATACTATTGTTGTGACCATGATGCCATTTCATGGTTAACAGTTCAGGGTTTTCAAGACCTGTAGGCTCCCCTTCAAAATTTTTACTGTAGTCAACCTCAATCGGATCATTGGGGTCCAAGCCAACGACCATTCCATTTTCTATGTAAACCGTAGGAACCCTGTCCTGGGTTGCGGCTAATATATAGGAATAATCAAACCCTACCTGATTGGGCCCAGGGCTCACCAGCTCATTCCAGTTGACATTTCCGGCGCCCAAGCCCAGGTGCCACTTACCGATTATGGCCGTGTGATAGCCCTTTTGTTTTAGCATTTTGGGAATCGTCATCTGATCTGTTCCTATGATAAGCGGGGCTGTTCCTGGAAGAATTTTAGCTCTTTTTTCACGCCATGGGTATACGCCTGTTAACAAACCATAGCGACTGGGTGTACAAGTTGCCGAAGTAGCATAACCTTTGTTAAATCGCATCCCCGCCAGAGCCATTGCATCCATGTTAGGGGTTTGTAATTTTTGAGCTCCATTGTAGCTAACGTCACCATAGCCCAAGTCATCCATGTAAACAATAATGATGTTGGGTTGGGCAGCTTCATCCTTTTTGTCGCAACTAACAAATACAAGGAATAAGGACAATAACAAAGCAGACCGTTTTAAATTGGAAGACATGGTATTCTTATTAAATAATTGCTTTCCTAAATTAGTGATTAATAGTAAATGTTAGCAATTATTTAAACTTGTTTTTAATGTAATCAAAGCATCATACTTTAGTTTTGTAGTATGGAAATGTCACTATTTGACCGCATCGACCAGTTGGATACAGACTCCGTCTCTGTCGACAGGAAGGATTTACTCAAGCCCATTAAGGAGTATTTAATTTTGAAAACCCAACAGAAAGTTATTCCTCAACTCAATTTTATATGTACACACAACTCACGCAGGAGTCAGCTTTCCCAAGTTTGGGCAAATGTTGTCGCTGATTTTTACGGGTATAACGTGAATTGTTTTTCTGGGGGCACAGAGATCACAGCTTGCAATGAGCGCACCATTGCATCTTTTGAACGCATGGGTTTTACACTATTAAATCCTGGAGGAGAAAACCCCCACTATGAACTCAGCTATCATGAAAATAAAACACCCATCGTCCTTTTTTCAAAAATTTACAACGATTTTCCCAACCCCAAAAATAATTTTGCCGCTGTGATGACTTGTAGTCATGCCGATAAAAACTGTCCATTTATTCCCGGTTCGGATAAGAGAATTGCGCTGCCCTACGAGGATCCCAAAGCTGCAGACGATACTCCAAAAGAGGCGGAAACATACGACGAACGATCGCTCCAGATTGCTGCTGAGATGAAATATGTATTTTGTGACTTATTGGGCTAACGCCCGGACCTCAGCTGCTCCGTAATACATCCCTCCTATCAGGTTCACAACCGCATCGGTCAGTGCTGGTGCCTTCACATTTTGGGGTAAACTAAATCTTGACCCATCCATAGATTCCAAAAAGTTTTTTTCTTGATTCAGGAAAATTGCGGTGTGCAAGCGGTCTCTGATCACGTATTCCAAGGTCATGTTGGTTTGTTTGTAGTTTTGACCAAAAATATCAATCTCTGATAGGGTAGTGTACAATATCCTTTTTTGGGTATTATAGTTCAAATCAGTACGCAGTCTAAGGGCATCAAAAAAGTTGCTATTGTTTTTATGATTAATCACGGCTTGGTAGTCTCTATCATTGGTTTTCTCTTGGGCACAAGATAGTAAACCTAACATTAGAAAAATGGTAATATAAATTAGTGAATGACTTTTTTGGAGATAAAACACTCTGTAAAATTACTTTAATTTTCTCAACCAGATATTCCGAAAGGAAACTGGATTCCCATGATCTTGGAGGTAGATTTTTTTCTTTGTACTTTCTCCTGGCATATAACTTGAAATTTCATCTCGACCTACTTTAGGGTGCCCCCTAAACTCGGTGGTACCGAGTATTTCAACATTATTTAAAACAAGAATCCCGTTGTGAAAAACGGTAAAAGTTCCTGCTTTTATTTGATTGCCATCTGCATCGTATTTGGGTTCCATAAAAACGATATCATAGTGCTGCCACTGCCCTGGGGGCCTGCTGGCATTCACCAAAGGAACGTATTGCTTGTAAAGTGATGCTGCCTGTCCGTTAGAATAGGTGGGATTGAGGTAACTGTCTAAAATCTGAATTTCAAACCGCCTTTGAAAAGTGACCCCACTGTTGCCCCTTCCTTGACCCGTTCCCTTTATTTCTTTTGGGGTTTTCCACTCCATATGAAACTGCACGGATCCAAACTCTTCTTTGGTTTGAATACCCCCATCGCGCTTTACCGTCATGGATCCGTCGGGGTTGATCTGCCATCCAGCAGGTCCACCAGTTCGCGCGTTGGTCCATTGGGAAAGGCTGGTACCGTCAAACAAAACAACCGCATCACTGGGAGGTGTTTTTACATCTCCTGGACTTACCATTTCAGGAATTGGGTCCCATACTTCCGTCAGTTTTGGATCCATTTTTTTTTGAGCCAAAAGGAGTCCTCCACCCAATATTAAAAAAAGATATTTCATCATAATAAATAAAAAATGGGAAAGCAATGCCCTTTCCCATTTCACAAAAATGTATGGTTTAAGACTTGGCTTCTTTCATTTCTACCACTAAGCGTGCACCAAAAAGCACAATGAGTATGGCGGGAAGCAGTGCCATTCGGTAGAGGGTATCAGAACCGGAGGCGTCCATGTCCATTACCAGTCCCATTGCCCACAAGACAATGGCCACAGAAAACATTCCCAGTCCTCCCATCAAAGAAAGGCCTAGGGCACCACTGCTTGGAATTTTTTCTGCAACAAATGAAAGCATGGTGGGCCAGAAATAACAGACGCCAATAGCAAATACTGCCGCTGCCATAAAAGAGGCTGCTCCTGTAGCGCTGGACAACCACAACAGTCCTAAAAATGAAAATACTGCAGAAAACAGCAGCATTTTTGTAATGCTTAAACGATGGACAACATCTCCAGCAAACAGTCTTCCCAACATCATGATGCCATTGATAAATGCCAATATCAAAATGGGGTTAGAAACGGTTTCTTCTAACAGCGATGAAATTCGCTGTGTAGTGGCCAACTCCGTAGAGGCAGTGAGTAACATACAAAAACCTATAAACCAAAACAATGAGTTGGCAAAACAAGCCTTGAGCATGTCTTGATAGGTTACACCACTCGAGACCCGTTCGGTCGCAGGGAACTCTTGTCCTCTAAAAAGAAAAATATAAATTATTAATGGAATAAATAGTGTGCCCACCAGGACCATCCAGCTCATTCCCATAATATCAACAATCAAATAGGCCAGGATACTGCCGATCACTATTCCACCGGGAAACCAGACATGGAAACGGTTCAGCATCTTTGTTTTTTCATTGGGATACAAGGTGGCAATTAGAGGATTACATGCCGCTTCGACCATCCCATTGCCAATTCCAATCAGTAATGTCCCTGAAAAAAGCATCCAAAAATCACGGGCAAATAGGGTTAATACAATTCCTACAAGATGCCCAAAAAAAGCCATATTCATAATTTTCTTCATTCCAAAAAGGTCAACTAAAAAACCTCCGATGATCATGGCCAATGTAAACCCATAAAAAGCAGGGCCAAAAGCAATGCCTATTTGTTCTAATGTTAGTCCGTAATCATTGTTGAAAACCAATTCAATTTTGGCTCGTACTGCGAAAGTCATGGCAGTAGTTATCAGCGCAAAACAACTCGCGTTAAACAGTTTAGATTTCATAATCAGTAAATATTTGGTTTATATCACTACAATTTATAAATATTATTGAAACCTACTCAAAAACTATTGGCAATAATACTTTCATAAAGCTCTTGTTTTCCACTTTTGGAGGGAATATCTCCTTGTTCTAAACCAATTTTATAAAGGTCTGCAATGGACAATTCCCCTTTTTCAAATGCTTTTCCTTCACCACCATCATAGGATTGATAGCGTTCCTTCAACATTTTTGAATAGGGGGTTTTTTCCAAAATGTGTTCTGCAGCAACCAGCGCCCTGGCAAATGTATCGGCTCCCTGAATGTGGGCGATAAATAAATCCTCCAGGTCGGTGGAGTTTCTTCTGACTTTAGCATCAAAATTAATTCCCCCCCCTTGGAGCCCTGCTGATCTTAGAAAAACCAACATCGCCTCTATGGTTTCGTAGAGATTTATGGAAAATTGATCAGTATCCCAACCATTTTGTTGGTCTCCTCGGTTGGCGTCAATGCTTCCCAGCATCCCTGCATTGGCGGCGACCTGCAATTCGTGTTCAAAAGTGTGTTGTGCTAAAGTCGCGTGATTCACTTCTATGTTTAATTTAAAATGGTCTTGAAGATCGTACTGGTTTAAAAAGCCCACTACCGTTGCGGCGTCAAAATCGTATTGGTGCTTGGTGGGCTCAGCAGGTTTGGGTTCGATAAAGAAGTTTCCTTTAAACCCCTGCTGTTTGGCGTAGTCCACCATTTTATTGAAAAAAGTTCCCAGATGATCCAACTCACGTTTCATGTCGGTATTTAACAAAGATAAATACCCTTCTCTACCTCCCCAGAACACATAGTTTTCAGCCCCCAATTCCATGGCGGTGTCAAAAGCAATTTTGATCTGTGCAGCAGCCCTGGAAGCCACCCTAAAATCTGGGTTGGTGATCGCACCGTTCATATAGACTGGATTTGAAAAACAATTCGCAGTTCCCCAAAGGACTTTCAGACCAGTTTGTTGCTGTTTTTCTTTTATATAAGTGGCGATCTGGCCCACCCTTTTTTCGGTTGCTGCCAAAGAGGAACCCTCAGCAATGAGATCGATATCGTGAAAACAAAAATAATCAAAGTCCATTTTATTTAGGAACTCAAAGGCCGCATCAGCACGATTTTTCGCCTGTTGCAACACGTCTTTCTCCTGATTCCAAGGGTAATAATTGGTCAGGCGTCCAAAAGGATCTGCTCCATTGTCATTCATACTGTGCCAGTAGGCCATTGCAAACTTGAAGTGTTCGCGCATGGACTTTCCCATCACCTTTTTTTCCGCGTCATAAAACTTAAAAGCCAAGGGATTATCGGATTCCTTACCCTCGAATTTTATTTGATTGATGTTTTTAAAATAATGATTTTCCATTTTTATATGATGTTTTTTAATAGTTGATTTTTCCATTTTTCAAAGGCTGCCAAACTCTCCTCCTTTGCTTTAGCGTTGGGCGCAATGGTTTTTGAAGTACTACTTTGGGTGTTGTTTTCTGAACCATTTAATCCAGCGATACTGGCCATTGCAGCACCCTCTGCGCCTGTGGCTTCAAGCATCTGAATAGAAATTCCCAAAGTGTCTGCAATCGTTTTTGAAAATACATCCGAGAGAAATAGATTGTCATTTCCTACTTTCAAATTATCAATAATCACCCCGTCATTTTTTAATATTTCGATTCCATGGACCATGGCGAAGGCAATCCCTTCTATAGTGGCCCGAACCATACAGTCGTTGTTGTGAATATTGAAATTGATATTGCTGATATGACCATTGACAATTTTGTTGTCCAACATACGCTCGGCGCCATTTCCAAAGGGAAAAACACTCAATCCTTTGCTCCCTATGGGTGCCTTTTCAGCACTGAGGTTTAATTGTTCGTAGCCAATATTTCCCATCAATTGGTGCAGCCAGCGGTATTGAATTCCAGCTCCATTGAGGTTGAGGAGTTTTCCAAACATTTTTTTATTAGGTTGGTAATCCACGTGGGCAAAGGTGTTGACTTTGGTCAATTCAACGCCAGATAATTGATCGGTCAATGCATAGACGACTCCCGAAGTGCCCCCTGTAGCCACAACATCGCCAGTACTTCTTGCACCCAGGGTATAGGCATTGTTCGGCTGATCACCTGCACGATAAGTAATGGGAGTTCCTTCGACAAGTCCTGTAGCCTGTGCCGCGGCCTTGGATACTGATGCCTGTGGAGTGAAGTTCGGGACGATATCGGGAACCATGGCCGGATCAATTTTGAAAAAATCAAAAAGGGCGGCGGCGATTTGGTCATTTTTAAAATCCCAAAAAATCCCTTCAGACAAACCCGTGATGGTGGTCTGGGCAACTCCTGAAAGCTGTGCCGCAAGGAAGTCCCCTGGCAACATAAATTTATAAACCTTCTGGTACAAAGCGGACTCGTTTTCAATGACCCAAGCAAGTTTGGAAGCAGTAAAATTACCCGGGGAATTCAGCAGCTGCGCCTGACTGTAATTTTTTCCTAAGTTTTTATACGCTTTTTCACCAAAGGGAGTCGCTCTGCTATCACACCAAATAATGGCATTTCTCAAGGCTTTTAATTGCCGATCCACCAAAACCAATCCGTGCATTTGGTAGGAAATACCAATGCTTGATATTTGGTTTCCGCTGATGTCTGCTTTGGTTAAAAGGATTTTGGTTGCATCACAAAGATACTGCCACCAAAGGTTAGGGTCTTGTTCTGCCCATCCCGATGCTTGGGCTTCAATGGGGATTTCTATTTCGGGAACCCTGGCCCTTGCTATAGACTTTCCTGTTTGATCATCTACCAAAGCAGCCTTAATAAAGGAACTCCCAATATCATATCCTATGGCTATCATTTAATAAAATAAGTTTCTTTCTCTTTCAAAAATATACTGGTAACGATTCAATTTTTAGCTCACTAAAATGACTATTATTTTCTAAAAGAAAAAGGAATTAATCCATTTCTTATTTGCTATATATGGGTGAAATAGTATTTTCCTGCGGGTGGTGTTTTCCCTCAGCAGCCCAGCGAAATCCTCTCATTTGCATGGTCAACACTTCAGGAACATCAAAATCGCTGAGGTTGTGACCGATAGAGGAATAAAAAATTCTTCCTTTTCCATAGTTTTTTTTCCAAACCACGGGCATGGTGCTCCCAGTAACCTTATTTTCGTTTTTTCCGGGTTTACTGTAGCGGGCTCTATCAAACTCTGAAATGGCCAAAACTTTAATATTGGGGTCGATCAACATATAATACTGCTCAGTTTTTTTAAGCTCAAAATCTGAAATGCCACGGGTAATGGGGTCATCTTGATCAATGATATTTATTTCATGATCAATTTTACCCCCAGGATGGGACACAAATTGCCCACCTACCATCAATTGGTATTTTAGGTTGTCACGAAAAGCATCTCCCATACCACCGTGCCAGCCAGCAAACCCAGTTCCATTCATTATGGCTTTTTCAAGTCCTTTAAATTGTGGATTGGTGATTTCACCCATGGTCCACATTTGAATGATCAAATCAGCCTCTGCCATTATTTGTTCGTCGGTATAGGTCTCAAGAGATTCAAAGACTTTTACATTAGCGCCCTCGGCTTTCAATTTGGGGACCATAAGAGCTGCACTTTCTGTCGGCTGATGGCCTTGCCATCCTCCAAAAACTACGACAACATTTTTACCCTTTAAAGTGGGAGCATCTGCGGGAGAATTTTGGGAAAAAGCAGCTGAGGGTCGCAAGGAAAAGAGCAGGGATAATATAAAGGTAAAAAAGACAGCGGTTTTAATTGAGTTTGTTTTCATCATGAGTCAAGTTTTTAATTTCTTCAATAAGTAATGGTAGTGCAGGATTTTTGATCGAATGACCGTAGCCTCCTAGAATAATATGTTTTACATTTTGATGCCCCGCCACTTTGAGCATTCGCATCATGTAGGCATTTTCTTCAGTACGCCCCAACATTTCTAATTCGGAATCACCGGTATAAAGCACTATCGGGGGGGCATCTGCCCTGACATGATACAGGGGTGCATATTCATCTATTATGGGTTGTTTTTTCGATATATTATTTTCAGCTCTTACGGTAAAGTGGGTAATGGCGTGGCCCGTTAAAGGTAATAAAGCCAACACATTATCGGCATTGATTTGGTGCTTTGCCAGGTAACTTTTATCCAATCCTACCATCATCGTTAAATAACCACCGGCTGAGCTACCGCTGATTATAATTTTTTCTGGATCACCCCCATAACGGTCAATATTTTTAAAAGTCCAAGCCACTGCTGCGGCCGCATCTTCTATGTAAACTGGCGCCTTCACTTTGGGGTGAAGCCTATAATTGACGGCCACCACAGCCATACCTTGTTCTTTTAATTGTTCAGGAACATCTTTACTCCCATTTTTTAATCCACCTCCATGAAACCATACCACTGTGGGAAATTTTTTTACGGTTTTTGGGTAGTAGAGGTCTATTTTACAGCGTTCTTTTTGATAGGTATCGTTGATCAATTCACCGTAATAACCAATATTTTCAATGTATCCATAGTCCTGCGCAGTCAGCTTTAATGCCACCACAGAGACTGCTATTAGAATCAGGTATTGATACTGTTTTAGCATATTATTATTTCTTTGTAAAAAGTACAAAATATTTATTCAAAATGACACCCATCAACTGCATTCAAATCCCTGCTGAAAGTCTTTTAAAAGGAAGATGAGAATGACCCAAAAGAAATAGTCAGCAATTTACAGGTCATTTTTTGTTAGATTTTGTTTAATGGCCTTGGACCAAACTTCATATCCATCCTCACTAAGGTGTAAACTGTCGCTCACATAAAGGCGGGGTATGGGCCTCCCATTATCCCCTAGAAATTGCGATTGGGTACTAATAAATTTAACTTTTGGATGTGAGGAAGCGTAAGTTCTCACCTTAGTATTAAAGGATGAAATTTGACTCCAAACATTCCATCGGGCAGGGGTAGGCGTAATTTCAATAAAATAGATGGGAAGGTCAGGAAAGAGCCCATGCACTTGTTTTTTAAAGAACTTAAAAAGCCTAAAGGCTTGGTTTGGGCTGAGATCAGTCTCAGCACCCGAAATATCATTCCCTACAAAACAAAGCAGTGCTTTGGCATGCTGATGCGGCGCTACCAAACTTTCTGTAAAATGGATCAGGTCATAGAAATGCGCGCCTCCATAGCCTCTTTTTACGGACCTGAAGGGATGCATGTCTTGAGCGATATTATCCCACCTGCGAATACTTGAACTTCCCACAAACAGATAATAATCATCCCATTTTTTATAGTCTTCCAATACCAATAGTTTTTTGACATCATCATTAAATCTCTCTCGGGTATGTTCATATTTTTTAAGAGGAGAACACCCTAACGACAAGGCGAAAGCAAGTAATAAAATTGAATTCAATAATTTCATTTGGTTTTTTTTAAAAATTAAATGTAGAGTATTTATATTACAAAAATTTAAAGATCGGCTCCGTAGTTCAACGGATAGAACAAGAGTTTCCTAAACTTTAGATACAGGTTCGATTCCTGTCGGAGCTACAAAATAAAGAATTCAGAAATAAATGCAATTTGTCTTTTGATCCTTGTGTTTAATATTAAATTTACGTTTTAATTATGCTTACACCGGAAGAAAAAAAATTCCTTGAGGAAAATGGGTATGTAAATTTAGGAGTGCTCCTGAGTAATTCGGAGTTGGAGCTTGTGAACGAACGAATGGAGGCTTTAAAAGAAATAGAGGGTGAGAATGCCGGTCAAGAATTGGTGGCCTCCAAATACATCAGGCACCCCAAGGAAGAAGGTGCTGATCGATTGGCCGATTTGGTCAACAAAGGAGAGGTCTTTGATGTATTCTACACCCATCCCAAAGTATTGGAGGGGGTTGCCTCCGTTTTGGGCGCTGCTTTTAAATTGTCTTCCCTCAACTATCGTGCAGCAAAACCAGGCATGGGGCATCAGAAACTCCATGTGGACTGGGGAAACTCAGTGGTAAACAACAGCTATAAGGTCTGTAACAGCATTTGGCTTTTAGATGAATTCACACAGGAAAACGGATCCACTCGGATTGTGCCAAAATCACATAAATTCAATCTCCTGCCCGATCAAGCACTCGAAAACCCCTTTGCTGAACATCCCGACGAAATCCGAATCACAGGTCCAGCGGGATCGGTATTTATTTTTAATTCCCATGTTTGGCACGGTGGAACCACCAACCACACTCAGGCAGACCGCAGAAGTATCCACAGTTATTTTTGCACTCGAGAACAGCCTCAGCAAATTAATCAAGCACAATACATCACCAAAAAAACTGCCCAAAGAATTGGAAAAAAGGCCAGATATATTTTAGACGTTTGACACCATGATAAACAAACATATTGTACTCCATAAACCTGGAAAATTTGAATACAAAGAAAACGACATTGATATAAAATTATCGGAGGGTGACGCCTTGATACAAATAAAAAAAATTGGAGTTTGTGGGACTGATTATCACGCATTCAAAGGCAACCAACCTTTTTTTTCTTACCCCAGGGTGCTGGGTCATGAGTTGGGTGCCGAAATCATCCAGTTGCATTCCGCCACTGAGTCCCACAAAATTGGGGATCGTGTTGCTGTAGAGCCCTATCTTAACTGCGGTAAATGTCAGCCGTGTAGAAATAATAAAAGCAATTGTTGTGAACAATTAAAAGTCCTTGGCGTTCATGAGGATGGGGGCATGGCCAGCTTCCTCAAGGTGCCCGTAAATAAACTACACCGTTCCTCCTTGCTGAGTTTCGAACATTTGGCTACCATTGAATTTTTGGGGATTGGCGCCCACGCTGTGGAAAGAGCCGAAATTAAAAAGGGGAGTACCGCCCTGGTGATCGGAGCGGGTCCCATTGGACTCTCCGTGGTGCAATTTTCCAAGCTAAAAGGAATCAAAGTGGTGGTCATGGATTTTAATAAAAATCGCCTAAAGTTTGCCGAATCTCAGCTAGAAGCAGATCATACTATTTGTCCCGACCAGGATTTTTCTGCAGATAATCTCAGGGAAATATTGAATGGAGACCTCCCTGATGTAGTTTTCGATGCTACTGGCAATAAAGCCTCAATGGAAAATGCCTTTAATTTTGTATGCTCTGGAGGTAAACTGATTTATGTGGGGTTATTTATCGGTGATGTTCAGTTTCACGATCCACTGTTTCATAAAAATGAAATAACGCTGATGGCGACAAGAAATGCCCTGCCCTCCGAATTTCAAAAAATTATTTCTTTGATGGAGCAAAATAAAATCGATATCAAACAATGGATCACCCACAGTTGTAATTTTAAAGAATTCCCGAATACCATTGAGAAATGGATTGATCCAGACCAAATGGTAATCAAGGGAATGATTTCCGTTTAACCCATAGAATCTTTGTATAATGAGCGCTATCAAAACCATCCGTATTTCTCCCCAAGAAATGAAATCAACCTTTATTAAAAAATTAATGGTCTTTGATTTTTCGGCAGAAGATGCTGAAAAATGTGCCACTATATTCACCGAAAACAGCTTGGACGGTGTTTACTCTCACGGGGTGAACAGATTTCCAAGGTTCGTTGATTACTTAAAAAGAGGTTTGATGCTTCCTAAAAATAAACCCCAGCTTAAAAAACAAATGGGCGTTATAGAGCAATGGGATGGCGCCATGGGTGCAGGCCCTCTAAATGCCTTTTTTGCAACAAACAGGGCCCTGGAACTGGCCGAAGAAAACGGGATGGGCTGTATTGCGCTTTCTAATACCAACCACTGGATGCGCGGGGGGTACTATGGCTGGCAAGCTGCAAAAAAAGGATACCTCTACATTGGGTGGACCAACACCACCGCCATCATGCCTGCCTGGGGGGCCCAAGATTCTAAACTGGGGAACAATCCATTGGTTGTGGGTATTCCTTACAGAAAGGAAGCAATAGTTTTGGACATGTCGATGTCTCAATTTTCTTATGGTGCCATGGAATTGGCCTCCTTAAAAAATCAAAAATTACCTGTCACAGGAGGATATGATTCTGATGGGAATCTAACGGATGACCCCGACGCCATCCTTCAATCACTTAGAACACTGCCTGTTGGATTTTGGAAAGGTTCAGGCCTATCTTTTGTATTGGATGTTATGGCCGCCATTTTATCGGATGGATTGGCAGTTCACCAAGTTGCTCAAAAAGAAGAAGAAATATCTTGTTCCCAAATTTTTATAACAATCAACCCCAAAAAGTTGGCAGGCTATGATCAAAAGGATACCGCAATTGATGAGATTGTTAAAGATCTAAAATCCTCTATACCAATGGACGAAATGTCCAAAATGAGATATCCAGGGGAGCGCGCAGTGGAATCCAGGAAAGAGAATGCCGAAAAAGGGATTCCTGTTTTGGCCGCTGTTTGGGACGATATTCTTAATTTATAGGCCAAACTAACAGTTTTATCAAGCAAGCTCTCCTTGTTTAAAACGTATTCGTCAATTTTCTTATTTTAGAATTAAATCCGATTAAACAGGAAGTGAAAGCACTACAGTACCATTGATAACTCCTGCATAAAGCTAAGCTAGTGAAATAAAAACTTTAGGAAGAAGAGGTGACAAAACCACATAAAAAACCCCCATTCTGAAGAATCAGGATGAGGGTTTTGATAAAATTAGTATCCTGGGTTCTGTTCCAGTGAAGTATTTGAATCTAGTTCTTGTTCGGGGATCGGAAACAATACATGGTGTGACTGAGCATTTGTTTTACCTCTTGCCTGGGCCCCACTAATAAAACTTCCGTGTCGAATTAGGGATCTTCTTCTATGCCCTTCCGCATGGAACTCCCAACCTCTTTCAACAAGAATTTGATCTCTCAAGGATTCCTTAGTAGCAAAATCCGTTAAGTTGTAATCAGGAGCATTAGATCTTCTTCTAACCTCATTTAATAAATCTATTGATTCCTGATTCGGTCCACTCAATTCGTTTAGAGCTTCTGCCCTGTTGATCAATACCTCTGCATACCTGAGAATGGGCATGTCATTTCCATGCCGTGAACCCAGTCCATTAGGGTCTGGAGTAAACTTAACTGGTCTTGGGTATTTCTTTTCTACACCAGCAGTAATGGGATCATTCATTAAATCAACCAATACTCCTCCTTTGTTGACATATTGTTTTAGAATCCAACCGTATTTTCCATTTGGTGGATCATACTCGTTGGCGCGCTGGTCATCTGCATCAAAAGAATTGACAAACCATCTCCAAAGCTGAAACTGAGCACCGTAATTAACTTGTCCTGTTTGATATCCAACAGGATAAGCATGTGGTGTATAGTTCCATGCCAATGCTTGAATTGGAGCAGTTGCTAATGAACCAAAAACAAAAATCATTTCGGCATTTCCTTCATTTTCAACAGCAAATACCCCCTCTACATTGGGGAATAGACTGTGTTTTCCGAGATCAATTACCTGCTTGTTGATGTCCGCTGCTTTCTGCCATTGCTTGGTGTCTAAATAAAATCGACCCAATAGTGTTAATGCAGCAGATCTAGTGGCTTTGCCATATACTTCAGGTTCAACAGGAAGGTTTTGAGCAGCACTCATTAATTCACTTTCAATAAATGCCCTAGTTTCAGCATCACTTGCTCGGGAAGGTGTAAGATCTAGTTCACCAGAGGTGATTAAAGGTATTCTTCCGAAAAAGTCATACAGGTTTACATAATTGTAAGCTCTTAAAAAAGTAGCCTCTGCCTTAAGAGAAGCGACTTTTGCCGCTGACAGTGAAGTTACGTTATCGATATTATCCAATATTGAGTTGGCAACACCAATCGCTGAATATCGATCTCTCCAAGTATCCCTGAAGAAATTATTACTTTCATTCCAATTGAATTCTGCAAAAGTAGCTGCAGGTGCAGCATATCCTCCACCTCTTTCGAGCATCAAATCTGCAGTCCACTCTCCATAAGTAAACCATTCTTCTCTATAATCGGGTCTTGATTGTCTGTAGGCAGCAGTCAAAGTAGCATTAATACCACTTTCACTGGCCAAAAATGCATCTGGTGCGTATTGGGTAAATACTTCTTCCTCCAGGAAATCTGAGCAAGAAAAAGTAATTAAACCAATTAAAATTAAAATATATTTTTTCATCTTTTTTGGTGTTTAAAAGTTCAACTTACATCCTATCCTGATTACCCTGGCTAATGGATAATTCGCGAAATCTGCTCTGGAAATACCTGTTCCATCCGAGTTACCGTCTGGATCAAAGCCAATGTAGTCTGGGGCTACAGTTAGTAGATTCTCTCCTGAGATATAGACATTTCCTGAATTGATAAAATCAATATTATCTAAAGGTAAATTATAGTTTAATGTGATATTTTTGATCCTCATAAATGATGCGTCTTGAACGGTATAGGTATTTACTTTGTTGGTACCGTCAGAGTATGAGGTGTAATTTACTCCTGAAGGATATACTCCATCAGTATTAGATGTTGTCCATCGGTCTAAATAATGAATGGCCAAGTGATTTCTTTCCTTGTTGATGGGGTAAAGAGATTCGGCAGCAAGGTTGCTAAAATTCTCGATTCCTTGAACCCCTTGAATATAAATTTCTAAGGTAAAATCTTTGTACCCTAAACGGTTTGTGATACCATAAGTGAAGTCAGCAAATGGATCTCCAAGTATGACGCGATCATCACCATCAATTTTGTTATCATTATTTTGATCTCTAAATATTGGATGCCCAGGAAGCGCATTGGGTTGAGCTGATCCAGAAATATCATCGCCTTGCTGGAAGATACCATCCAATTCATACCCATAAAAAGATAAAATTGGAGCGCCAGTTTGAGTTATTCTGTAGTTTCCAGAAAAACCAAAGCCTCCAGAAATCACCTCAGCTGCGAAACTTGGTAACTCAACAACTTCGTTTTTTAGAAAGGACAATACAATATCTGTATCCCATGTCCATTCTTTGTCAACATTTCTTGAGCTAAATGAAAAATCAACCCCTGAGTTTTTAACCTGGCCAAAATTCGTTCTTACGGACGAAAATCCAGTTGTGAGGGGAAGAGGTTGTTGGAAAAGCTGGTCGTAGGTATTTCTATCAAAATAATCGATACTTCCAGTAAACCTGTTATTTGCCAGCGAAAAATCAACACCAATATTTACCTCTTTTGTTGTTTCCCATTTCAAATCTTGATTCGCTATTCTTGCAGGCACAGCACCAGAAACGGTTGCACCTCCTAGGATAGCATTACTACCGGCCTGGAATGTTGTAATGGTTTCAAAGTTTTGAATACCTTGATTTCCTCAACGGTAACTTGAAAATAATTTTTCTAGTATAGCTTTGTTAATTTCATGTCCTGGACAAATTGCTTCAATAGAACCTATTAAATTATAATTACCTAGTGCTAAATCACCAATGAGATCTAAAATTTTATGTTTTACAAATTCATTTCTATCTCTCAGACCATCTTCATTTAGGATTTTATTATTTTTAATTACAATTGCATTTTTTAGACTACCACCTTTAGCAAAACCATTGCTTTTCATGTTTTCTATGTCTCTAAAAAAACAGAAGGTTCTTGCA